>OMCE01000583.1_pt1 | contig 18462 bp, 20 predicted proteins | sample 1644981 | NCBI WGS metagenome assembly OMCE01 (sample SAMEA103958151, study PRJEB25191) | human gut metagenome | reverse complement strand
CTTCAATATGGCTAAATTCAGGCAAAGTGAAAATATTAAAAATTCCTTCCAAAATATCTTTTTTTTCACGTTTTTTGAAAATTCCTATAAAAAATGTTTGTTTGTTTTTCATTGTAACAATGAGGCAAAAATCATCATTTTTGCTGCTGTCGTAAATCTCAACAGTATATTCCGTTTTCATTTCTTTAATCTCTCATTTCTCATTTTGTTGACAAGTTGTGCTATTTTACGCCCTCCTGAAATTATCTCAATTTGATGCCCTGTTGCCACAATCGCACCCATTATTTTTTTGTCGTCGCCATAGATCACGCTAAACGACATCACTTGCTTTTTTAAAAAAATTGTTGATAGATATTTCCGATACTCTTCAACAACCTCTTTTTCCGTGTTTAGATTTTTCAAACATCCTAACACGACAACCCTATATTTCGCTTTCATGTTTTTTTATTTTTAAGTGAGACTTAACGACATAACTAGCCGCACACAATGCCCTTCCCTGCAGGGCAATCCAACTCATGCCTCTATACGGAGGAAATTCACCATATTTTTTCTTTTTGAATTTTGAGGGGGTGCAAAGTCTTTCCGCTATTTCATAATCGCTAATCAAGGAGCACCCGCCCTCCGAATATTCACACCAGTCACACGCTCCGTTTAGTAACTCAATTGCGAATGAGTTAATATCCTTAAACTCTTTCCCGTCTTCGATACTTTCTGCAAGTTCGTTGGCATAATCATTCACCGCCCTTCCCCATGCGCTCCTGCTTTTCCGGGCGTTTATCGATTGTAGTGTTCTGATCCTATCGTACTTCATAGCTCCTATTTTGTTGTATCTCATTGTTTTTTGTTTTGTTAAATAATAAGTTAAAGGACAAAGATGGCCGTATGCTCACGGGTGCCGTCCCCTGAACCCCGGAAAATGTCATCAGCGGGAAATGGCAGGGCCTTAACAGAAGAAAGAAGGGCGTCTTCAATCGCTTCCGCTTGTGCGGCGGGCAGTCCTGCGCCGTAAGTGACGGAAAGCAAGATTTCTGTGGGTTCTGCGTCATCCGTGCCAAGCTCGCCGCAAGTGAGAGCTCCCACCGTTTCCAGATAGTCAACGTCCCCTAAGCGTCTGTCATGCACAATTGCGAGGCGGTCTTGCTTAATCTTGCGGCGCAATCTTTTGGCAACCTTGCGGACTAGTGCGAGCTTTTCGGCCGTGGCGGCGGGCAATTCAATAATCTGATTCTTCTTTGTTCTGGTTCCTTTCATGTTTTTACTATATCTTTTTTCTCTCATTTGTCAATAGCTTTTTATTATTTTTTTCTCTCATGAACGTCTTTTTTTTCTCTCGCTCCCACTCTCTTCCTCTCTTCCCTTTGTCATTTCTTTCCTTCGGGGGGGGCTTTGGGGGGGGGGGACGCTCCAACTTCCTCCGTGTTTCTTCTCCCTCTTTCTCGTGGCGGGATTTTTTGTTTGGTGTAATGGATGATCACTCCGAACGGGACTAACCAGCTTGCCCTCCCTCCTCCTAAATCCTCCTCCCTCCTGGCGGCCAAATGAGTTCATCATTGGATTTTTCAAAAAAAAGGCCATTTCCCGGCATTTTTGCGTAAGGCGTTGATAAAGGTCGCGTTTAAACAGTTTAAAAAAAATGCGTGCCGGATATTGACAGATTTTCAATTTTGTGCATTCCCGATTGCCGCATTGTCAAGCTTGCCTCCAAAAAGCGGGCAAGGGCGGCAACCCTCAAGTACCAAGTTGCGGTTACTGTTCCGCTTGACGAGGGCGATTTTTGCACCGTTATCGGTAAAACGCAACAGTTTTTTTTGGTGGAGCGCGCGCTTCCTATGCATAATCTTCATAACTCATTGATACTCTATTATACTTCGCATAACACACATAATGCAAAGTCGGAGACCCTAGAGGTCAACCTTGGATAACGCACTGCAAGCCACCTAGCACGCGCCGCTTTTCCCGGATGATATGTGTATCGGCTCAGCTCTCAAAAGGCCCGTACAAGCCAACCTCGCAAGCCGTTTTTCGGCGCAACCGTAAGAATTAGAATAATTATTGCAGTTTTGCCTAGTTTCTCGCATGTTTCGCCGCACGCACGCAGACCAGCATGAGGCAAGGACGGCGGCCATGAGAGGGCGCAACTACCCCTAGGTGCTTGGTGTGCTGCCATGCCATACAGTGGGGGGCGGGAAAAAAGTCGCGGGTGTTTTGCGCTGGACAAAGAAGGTATCACGCTGTGTAATAGGAAAAAAGAAAAACGGGCTATAGAGAGAAAACGTAGTTTGTTAGAGAAAAAGAAAAAGGAGTAAAAAAAGGTAAAAGGAAAAAAATAGTATGTATAAGGAGAAAAGGGAGTTGATTGAAGAGAAGAAGAGGGAAGAGGAAGAAAGAAAGAATAAATAAGAAAGAAAGAAGGAGAAGGGAGAAGAAGAGAGAGATGACAGGAAAAGAGCAGATGGAAGAGTTGTGTAAGGAGTTGGTAGAGGAGCTTAGGAGTGGAGTGATAAGGGGATTGGGAGAGGGGTTGGCGAGGCGAGGGATGAGTCAGGCGATATTCAAGCGGATGGGAGGGCCGGAGGTATGGGCGAGGGTGAGCAAAGGGAGTGTGAGAAGAGAAAGAGGAGAGGGGAAAAAGGAGGAAGAGGGAGAGTTGAAGAAGGGGGAGCTGTGTGAGTTTTTGAGCAGGGTGATAAGAGGGCGGGAGCTAGGGATGAGTGGGAAGGAGAAGATGAGTGCTGTGGGGTTGTACATGAGGTTGAAGGGGTGGGACAAGGTGAAGGAGAAGGAGGAAGAGATGGTAGGGGAAGAGTTGGTAGAGCTGTTAGGAGGGGGTAAGGGAGTCGGAGAGAAGAATGATACGGAGGAGGGTTGACAGAGGGTATAAGGATGAAATAAAGTAAAGACGGAATGAGAAAGTACAGCGAAGGCGAGATAAGAGTGAGGTGTGCGGAGGCGGAGCGAGGATTTCTGGCAGGGGTGAAGGAGATGGTGAAGAAGAGGGCAGAGATGGGAGTGATGCCGTGGGGGAAGCATGTATTTTATCCAAGGATGTTGCACAAGGCGAGGCCGCAGAAGGTGAGTGATTTTTTAGTAGATGATGAGAGGTGGTATGTGAGTGTGAGGGAGGTGGATATGGAGAAATGGGGTAGTAAGCATCATTTGTACCGGAGTGCTAGTGGGAAGTATTATTTGGGTTTATTGTTTAAGAGTACAAAGGCGAGGAGTGTGAGGAGGAAGATAAGCCTTGGGACGAAAGACGAGGAGGAAGCGAAAGAGCGGAGGGAGTTGTTTTATGAGGAGTGGGAAGGGAAGCATCTGACATGGGCGCAATGTGAGGGAGCGAAGTGGAACATGAAGGTGTCTGGGTGTTCGGTGATAGGGAGCAAGAGTGCGTTGGAGAGGAAGGCGAGGGAAATGCAGGAGAAGGCGAACCGGGAACAGGCGAAGGCAATATGCAAGGAGTTGGCATTAAAGCGAAAGGCGCAGGTAAAACTGGAAGGATTTAAAAAGAAGACGGAAGAGATAAAGAGGCGGAGGGTGTTGATGGTAGGAGGGGTAGAGAAAATAGGAGACGCCGTAGTAAGGAGGACGAAGAGAAAAGGAGTGGAAAGGTGAAAGCTATGAAAGAAAAAGAAGTGGGAATAATAGTAAAAGAGAAGAAGGAAGGAGGGTTGGAACTGCATTTGTTTCCGAGCAAGGAGGCAATGGCAAGGTGGCGAGGGGAGGACAGCGAGCATGACGTGGAGGGGCGATATCAGGAGTGGGTATTGCCAGTATGGGTATTGGAAGACCTGTGGGCGGCGGCGCAAGGGGAAGAGTAAAGTTTTTTTTAAAACGTCCGGTGCAAGAGGCATCCTCAAATAACAAACAAACAATAGAAGTTGGGTGGAGGCGAGGAGGCGTGGTGCGCGAACCGCTACGTCCCGGACGGCCTATGCCCAGCAAAGGGAAAGTATGAAAATAATCGTAGATATAGGGCATGCCCGGAAGACGGGAGCGGAAGGGAATGGGTTGGAAGAGCATGAGGTATCATGCGTAGTAGCGGGCTATCTGGTGGAAGAGTTGGGAAAACTTGGACATGAGGTATTGGTGTTGGACTTTCCGAGGATGAGCAATGCGGCAGACTTGAACGAAACGATAAAGGCGGCGAATGCGTCTGGGTACGAGGCAGGAGTATCGTTGCATTGCGACAGCGCCAGTAAAATTGTAGGAGGCAAGGAAGTATTGAACCCGGAGCCTCATGGGGCGCATGTATGCTTTTATCCGAGTAGCGTAAAAGGGGCACGGCTGGCGAGTGCGATAGCTGGTGAGCTGTGTGTATTGTTGCCGGGGAGGGCAAACAAAGTACAGGGGCGAGCGAACCTTGCGATATTGAGGAAAACGAAGATGCCGTTTGTATTGTGTGAGTGTGGTTTTATAAGCAACCCGGAGGACGCAGAGGTAATGAGGAGGCGTCCAAAGGAAATAGCGGAAGCAATAGCGAAAGGAGTGGACGCCTATGCGAGAGGAAAGTGAGGAGGCAATGGACAAAGAGGCAGTAGGAGAGTTTGTTGACAGCATCGTAATGGCCCCCGAAAGGGGAGGTGTTGACGAGAAGGCAGAGGGATTTGTGTGGGTATTGAGGAGCAAGAACAAGTTTTTGGTAAGGGAGGGGAAGAAGGACAGGAGTGGGCAAAGGTGGAAGCGGAAGCCTGAATATGCCTACATGTACTACCGAGGGATGATGGCAGGAGGGGTACAGAAGGAAGCGTCGTGCCTGTTATCGGAGGCGAAAGTGTTTGACCTGCCGTTGCCTAGGAGGAAGTATAACACGGAGGTTTGGGACGTTGTGAGGTGCAGGCTAGTTGAGGATGCAGCAGAGGAACCGATATATAGCGAAGCGGAAGCGTTGCTAAAGTTTAACCGTTAGTTATGGAAGTAAGCGAGATAGCCAAGTTGTTGAAAGACCCGATGTGGAGGATATCGCATTTGTATGAGATAAAACTCACGGACGGGAACATCATACCATACAAGCCGAGGAAGTTTCAGGAGGAGTTGCATCGTGCGTGTTACTGTGAGGGGAAGCGTCGTTTTTTGATACCAAAGAGTAGGCGTCAGGGGTGTTCTACGGCGATAGGTGTGATGATGGCAGACATGGCGGCTTTTGAGGAGGGGTGGAAACTGGCGTTGGTGGACAGGACGCTGGGAGACGCAAAGGAAAAGCTAACGGACATTGTGAAGGTAGCCTTGGACAGTTTGAAGCGGAAATTGCCGGGGTTGTTTGAGATAAGCTATTTTCAGTCCCGCATCATAGTGAAGATGACAGGGAGGAGGGCCAGCGAGATAGTTGGCGGTAAATATTTCCGAGGCAGTGGGCTTGGTTTTGCCCACATATCAGAGCTTGGTACAATAGCGACGAGCGAACCGAAGCGAGCGGCAGAAATAGTAAACGGCACATTCCCTGCGGCCAAGGACGGCTTTATATTTGTGGAGACGACGGTACGAGGCGGGAAGCGGGGGGTATTCTACGAAAACGTGATGAATGCGTTGAGCGTGCCGGAGGAGGAGCGTGGGGATAAAGATTTCCATGTGGTATTTTTGCCGTGGTGGAGTGACGAGAACAACAAATCGAAGGGGGGAGAGGCGATAAATGCGGCCACAGAGAGTTATTTTGAGACGCTTAGGAGCAAGAGCGGGATTGTTGTAACCGAGGAGCAAAAGCGTTGGTGGCAACAGGCCAAAAGGCAACACGGGGTGTCAATGAATGAGGAATACCCTTCGACCTTGGAGGAGGCTTTTGAGGTTCCGATGGAGGGAGCCATATTGGAGGCGGTGTTGGACAAGGCAGTACAGGAGGGTGCTTTTCGGAAGTTGGCCTATGACGCGACAAAGCCATGCTATTGCACATGGGACTTGGGAGCGCCGCTGAACACAATTAACCTTGTATTCCAGCTGGACGGCCCCTTCATCAACGTATTGGAGTTGGACAGCGGGTTGCATGCAAGCGAACGTGTGGCAGAGCGTGTAACAAGGCTCAAAAGCAAATATCCGACATTGCAGGCAAACTTCCTTCCGCATGACGGCGGGTACATGACGGACACGGGGATGACACAGGCGCAGATGTGGCAGGAGGCAGGGTTGCCGGGCATACAGTTGTTGCCGAAATCGAAAGACAAATGGATAGGCATCAATTACCTTTTGGGGATGTTTGACCTGTTCCGGTTTGACGTGGAGGGGACAGGCAGGGCGTATAGCTACTGGTTAAGCTACAGGTGCAAGCCGGAGGTAAGCGAGGGAGGCATATTTAAGAATGAGATTGTGCATGACAATGCGTCCCATTGGGCAGACCCGTTGAGGTATGTAGCGGAGGCGAAAATGAACAATTTGCTTGTGCAAGGTCCAACAATCCAAGACTATAAGGCAGGAATAACATGTACATTTGGGAAATATCATCGTGAGCGAAACATTGGACATAACTGGCGAGGACGGTTTGAGCGTACTTTCCGAATCTGACAGGGTGTTAAGGAGGGACGCAGGGATGGGATTGAGTGAGGCATGGAAGCTTCACGAGGGAGGCGTGCGCCTCTATACCGGAGGCGGGCTTGTGCTGGGACACTACTACCGCATCGACCCGGAGGAGGTTCGTGTGTGTGGCATGGAGTCAGAGTTTCTTCGGACAAGGCATATTTCCGATAGCGCTGTGGACTATGAGGAGGCCAATGGGTTTTTCTTTTTTTGGGGTATTGGAGACTATGTTGGCTTTTTAAAGCACTTAAAGGCAAGTGCCCACCTTCAATTTGGTAGTGGACATAGGAGAGGAAAGTTGTATGTTTACTCACGTAAGGAGTTGGACTTATACATAAAACTTAAACTAAGGAGTAAAAAATGTCAGGAGTAGGAAGTGCAGTAGGAGCAGTAGTAGGAACAATTATTGCGCCCGGCGTGGGGACTACAATCGGTGCGGCCTTGGGTGGTGCGGCTGATAGTGTTGCCAGCAAGGGTAAAGGTGAGTCAACCAAGGCACCGGAGGCCCCCAAACCTGTAGAGACGTATGAGACGCAACAGGAGGCAGTAAGGAGCCAGTCGGAGGCAAACAGGCGCAGGAGTTCTTTCTCAAATACGTTTGTTGCATCCAGAGGGATGGGAACAGGCGGCATTGGTAAAAGCTTTTTAGGCCAGTAATATGTTGTACAACAACCAGCGTCCAAAGCAGAAGAGGGAGCAACTCTATTCGTACAGACAGAGATATGTGTCTAACTGGCAACGAGTTGCGGAGTTTGTAGAGCCAGACAGGCGGTTTAACCTGAATGGAGCTGTACAGGAATCCACACCTAATAATGAGGGATATATTGACACGACTCTTGAGCGTGCGTTGAGGCTGAACGCAACAGGCCAGCATGAGCTTGTGATGCCCAAGGCTAGTGAGTGGTTCACCTTTACGCCCTTGGCGAAAGCGGCAGACAGGGAGCTGGTGACAAGCACTGTTGACGACGAATATGCCGAGACGGCTAGGGTTGTGTCCATGTTCATGAGGAACAGCAACCTGCACACGGCAAGCGAGCTTTTCTTCTGGGACAGGGCGGCTTATGGCATTGGCGCTTTTTGGGCAGAGTGGGACACAAGGAAGCGAGGTTTTAGCTTTTATTCAATTCCCGTTGGGACATTCATGGTGGACAAAGATAAATTTGGCCGGATGAATATGTTCTGTTGGGACGACTGGATGCGAAACCAAGACATTGTAGCCACGTTCCCGGAAAAGAATTTGCCTCAAACGGTGAAGGATAAATACATGGCCAACTCTAACAGCCCGGACAACTACCTTGTGTTCCATTTGTTGGAGCGAGTGGAGCGCACCGGGGACGAAGGGCTTATTGCCCGTGCAGACGGCAAGGAGTGGGTGCTTCGTTCCGTGTACGATGCAACAGGCGACGTATTGCTTGAGCAATTCTTCAAGAACTGTCCTGTCATTTGTTGCAACTGTTTTGACTTGCCCAACAGCCCGTATGGGTATGGGTTTGGGAAGGTTTCCTTGGCAGACCAGATTGAGCTGGTGAATTGCCTGAAAGCGTTGGCAGAGGCGGCCCAGCAGAAGATTTTCCCGCCGATGCTTGTACCCGAAGGCTTCCAAGGGAACATTGGCTATGGCGCCGGGGAGGTAACAACCTTTAACCCGCTGAACATTCAGGCAAGGCCGTCGCCCCTGTTCCAACAGGCATCACAAACCTCTGACTGTCAATGGCAAATTGAGCGGTTCGAGCGTGTCATCAATGAGGCATGTGACGTTAATTTGTTTATGCCGCTGTTGCAGGTGAAGGACCCGCAATACATGAAGGCCACAGTAGCGCAGATGATTGAGTCTTATTCGGCACGCATCAGCTCTACGGCTTATACGAGGCTAATTGAGCAATTCCTGCAACCCTTGGTGGACTTTTGCTACAACACGCTGGTGCAACATGGTTATGTCCGTCCTTTGAGGGATTACCATATCCAGTTCTGCACGCCGTTCCAGATTCTTTTGGACAGGCATCAGCCGACCTTGTTTACGGAGTTCCTGCAAACGGTAGTCATTCCTCTTTCACAAATCGACCCGACCGTTCTGGACTCTGTGGATGCTGACTATATTTTCCGAAGGAGCATGCTTGATATTGGCCTGTCGCCCAAGTATTCTAGGCCGGAGGCGAAGGTGCAACAGATGAGGAGAGAACGCCAAGCGGCTCAAGACGAGGCAAACAAGATGGCTAATGCCAAGACATTCTCGGAAGTGCAGAAGAATCTTGGAGCGGCCAGTAAAGACATGAATCTGATTTAATCATGGAAGCAGACAAAAACACGGACGCAGTAGAAATCACCAGCCTTCTTGGGGACACGGTAAGGATTCCCAAGGAGGTGTATGACAAAGCCAAGGAAGTATTGGATTCCGACCCGGACAAATACATCCTGTTCGTCCTCAAGGCGATTGCCAGAGGAAGCGAGTACAAGCTTCCAGACGCATTGAAGGCACGATTCAACGAGAACAAACTCTTCTATATTGAAGGAATAAACGCACTAATTGAAGTAATCGAAGCATTATATGAGCGAAACTGAAACCACCCAGCCCGCCACGCAACAGGCGCAACCTCCGGCCACACAGGAAACTAAGATGCCGGGAACCATGTCATTGAGCGACCCTTCCTTAACCCAAAAACCTGCCGAGACATTTACTGTTGACAGTATTGTAAACAAAGACGGCACGTTTAAGGAAGGGTGGGCCTCTTCTTTTGAGGGAGGCGAGAGCTTGTCCAATAAGTACAATAATATCAATGACTTAATCAAAGGCTTTGTTAATGCCAACAAGCTTATTGGTAAAAAGTCGGAACAGGTCACACGCCCCGGAGCCGATGCTACTGACGAGCAGAAGAAGGCATGGCGTGAGCATTTGGGTGTTCCTGAAAAAGCGGAAGACTACCAAGTCCCTGACGAATACAAAGAGACGGTGGACGCAGAGTCGTTTAAAGAGTTTGCCCAGTTTGCCCATGAGCATAACATCCCTGCCGACACGATGCAGGAGTTGCTTCGTTTTCAGGAACGGTATGCGGCCAAGCTGAATGAGGCTAATGCCAAGCGAATCGAAGAACAGGCAAAAGAGGCTAAGAAATACTTCCAATCGGAGTGGGGAGGCTTGTATGAGCGCAACTTCAACTTGCTCAAGGACGGCCTTGTGAGGGCAGGGATTGACATTGAGTCCCCTGATATGGCGGGCGCTCTGAACAATCCCTTCATCCTTTCTGCGTTGTTTGACAAGGTTTCCAGTATGCAGGACGGAACGATGCCCGTCCCCGGATTCATGAAGGCTTCTGCGGCTGACGCTAAGGAGCAAATCATGGGGTTGATTAACAAGTATGGCTCGGTAAACCAAATGCCTCATGACGCACGAGAGCTGTACCACAGGCTCCTTGCGAACAAAAATATCAAATGGTGAAGCAAATTATGCTTGCATGCACCATGCTGTAAGGGTTTAATCGTCCCTGTGATGGTGTGAGTTTTTTTTCTCCGTATTTTATCTCACACCAAAAACAAAATGCTAATGCCCGTTGGAGGTTTCTTATGTTGGGTTCTTTCCTCCAACGGGCGTTTTTTTATTGCAATCTCTCGTCGTGTGTTGCATACTGCGCCTGCTGTTGTGAAACAGCAGTGTGATTGCATGATTCAATAAGAGCGAAAAGGCGATAACATAGGGATAAATGAGGAGGGGGTACGTTTGTGCATAGCGTACCCCCTCTGTTTTTGTTTGCTTTTTCATAAAGTTTGTGCATTTGTTTTCTTAAAGGCAACCCGTTTGGACACTTGCTTTAACACTCATAGTATAAGAGGACAGCCGTCTTCCTCATTAAACAGCCCTACTTTAAGGACACCTGTCGAACCCATTTTGACGGTAAGAATTAAAAGTATAACTAAATTATGGCAAATTACGGAAACTTCCAGACGCTTGCTGTAAACGAGTACACGCCCATGATTTATGCGGCTGTTCAGCAGATGCGCTCTAGAACGGAGCGTTTCATGAGGGTTTACGGCATGAATTCCCGGCAGCGCAGGTTCCAAATCATTGACCCTGTAAACTCCACTCAAATCACCGACCTGTATGGTGCGACCAACCCGCAACAGGCCGAGTTCAGACAGCGGTGGCTCAAGACCAAAATCTTCAAGTCCACTCATGAGATTTCCCGCACGGAAATGCAACAGGCAGGGACCATTGACTCTCCGCTTCCCCGCATTGTGGACGCAGAGCGCATGGAAATGCAGCGTCGCCGTGACTTGGTGGCGGTTGAGGGCCTTATTGGTACTGCGTGGACTGGCGAGAACGGCGACATTCCCGTTGCCTTCAACGAAAAGGCCAACACGATTCCTGTTGGCTACGTTCAGAGCGGATCCTATACGGCATCCGGCCTGACCTTTGACAAGATTGTGCGAGCCAAGACTATCTTTGGCATGCGTAACGTGTTGGGGCAGGACGTGGAACGTCAGGATTTGGGTGGCCCTGAAATGGTAATCCTTTGTACCCATGAAGAGCTTGCGGCTCTCTACGGCATCAAGGAATTCACGAACATCCTTTACTCCGACCAGCGTCCGATTGCCAGCGGCTACATTGACAACGTGCTTGGCGTGCGTTTCATTGCGCTGACTGCGGACATGCTTCCGTTCGGTTCCCGTCCGCTTGGTGCTGCGACCGACCCGACCAGTGGTGGAGACACGAAGAATGTGCGAACCCTCATTGCCTTCACGATGAACTCCGTTGCGTTTGGCGTGCTGGAAGAGCTGTTCGTTCGGATTGAAGAACTTCCGACCAACCAGTATGTATGGCAGACGTACTCTGAAATCGCAATGGGTGCGACCCGAATCGAAGACAAGGGCGTGCTCAAGATTGATGTTTCTGGTTCAAGCGGTAATTTCTAATCAAACAAAGGAAGGAGTATAATATATGAATATTGTTCCTAGCAATGAAATGGCAAAGGTTGCGGCAGGGTTGCCCCTGTGGCTGAACTCTCAAATGTCTCGTGGTCAGGTATTGAAACATCTAATCACCTATACCGCAGGGACTTCCAAAACTGCCGCCTCTTCGAAAATCCAAGATATCCCTCTTCCTCCGGGAGTAGTGATTGACCTCTCTTCTGTGGCTATCAGTCATGATGGAGTCGGTGCCGGGGATTACACTCTTGAGCTAAATCTCGCAGATAAACAAGGCAACTTGGTTCAGGATTGTGGGGATATTGGCGCATTGACTGTAACTACAAAAAATGGTGAAATTGTGCGACTGGCAAGCGCCCCCAGCGTCGCATCTTGGCTTCTGTTTGACCCAGCACAATTCCTTATCGACAAGGACATTAAAGTCAGCGGTGTAACCATGACATACGCACTTCTCAAAGAGAAATATCAGTTTGTTTTGTGCGTCAAGAACAGCGCCCCTGTAAACGAAAACAAAAAGCTGTCCATTATCATGGACTTAGTTATCCCCTAATCTGAAAAAACAATGACTGACCTAGATATAGCTAACTACGCTTTGGGGTTGCTTGGACAGTACAAAATCCAGAGCTACCCGGAAGTAGGGAAAAAGTCAGTAGAAGGTCAGGCATTAGAGGCATATCTTCCATTCGCTATTCAAGATGTCATGATTGATGGCGAATGGAACTTCGCCCGGAAAAGGGTAATCATTGAGCCGTCACCCACAGAGGTGGCGGCCTTTGGTTATCACAATGCTTTCCCGAAGCCTGACGACTTGGTGACAATCATATCCGTGAATGGAGAGCCTTGGAACATTCAGGCGCAGTTTGTGCAGATAGAGGGAGAGTATATCTTGGCAAACGTTGACCAGTTAAGGCTGGTTTACATTGCCTCACCTACGGATGGCACAACGCTTCAAGGGGTTCCAGACCAGTTAAAACCATTGGTAGGGATTCGATGGGCCTATCTTATCTGTGTTCGGATTACCAACAACATTGAGTTGTACAACATGATAGCGGACATGTACCAGAGGGAATTGCACCGAATGCGTGATAATGACTTCATCAACAACACGGGTGGACGCTACAACTACCGCAACAAGCTCATGAGCCAGTCCACTTGGGGCCGCTATCCATTTGGGACGACCGCCCCATATCACGGTTCTCCCACTTACATCCCAGACTAACCTAAAATTCATTCAGCTATATGGCTACAAATTCCCGGCAGTTTCAAATGCAACTCAACTTTAACGGGGGGCAAGTTTCCGAAAACTTCACTCCACGAGTTGACATGCAGAAATACCAGACAAGTTGCTCTGTGATGAGAAACTTCATTCCCAGACAGTTCGGCATGTTAAAGAGGCGTCCGGGATTTGGTTTTGTTGACAGCTTTAAAAATCCTTTTCGGATATTAAAATTCCCTTGTACCAACAACGAGGAATATATTGTCTGCGTACACTCTGACAACAAATATGAGAGCGGAGGATGCAAGCCATTTGCGACCATTTATCAATGCGGATATTTTGGAGACCAGACTAGAAGGTGGGAAGTAAATCTTGATATAGCCCCCGTATTCATGCCGGGGGTTAATGGCTGGACTGCGGACAGTTCTTCTGAAAGGCATGGTAGGTTTTGGGATACGGACTTAGCTAAAATCAAATATGTATCTCAAAACGACAAGATGTGGATAGTGCATCCTGATTTCTTCCCTCTGGAATTAACAAGGACGGCGAAGCCAGCACAACTTCCGCAGACGTCGATGGCAGAGGACAAGTATGTTGTTGAGTTCGACACCTCCTCAAACACGAATCTTTTCACAAAAAACTCTTTGTGTTTTGGTTTGTATGGCGTTAATAGGCTAAATGCAAAAACACAACCTTTCTTTACCTTAAACTTTAAGGACAACAAATCTATTGCTTTTGGTTTTAGCGGTAGTGGCGCCGATACGAAGTGGGCTATAACTACTTCGGATGGAGTTGTACATCAACTGGAAAACATTGGCGTTAGCTCTGACCAGACTGTAGATTTTAGCGATTTCAATAAAAACACACCTATCAACATTTATTGCTTCCTGACGTGGCGAGGAAACAAGCTTTACGCAAGCATAGGATGTAATAACAGTTATGGAACGTTAGGCCTCTATAAGTATTCCTCCTCCGAAGTCGAGGTTGATTCTTCTTTGGGCAACTTGTTAAGTTTTGTTATTGGGGGAACTCCGGGGAGTTCGACCGATGCTCAATCTTATGTTTCTTTCAAAGAAACCTTTAGTGCTGGTTCAGATTTTAGCGGCATTGGGATTAAAGTGAATTTTGGACAAGGAGATGTGCCTGATAAAAGCTTTAATAACAACGACCACAGGACGTCGCTAATAATGGCTCAAATGTTTGGAGACACTTCGAGTGTGTTCAAGCTTAATGATTATCAAATCCAGCAATACAATAATTCCGTTTTCCCCATTAAGCGGATATACGAGAGCGGCACAAATATTTACACGGAAAAATCTGTCATTGAGTTCAAGTTGACGACGATGGACTTCCTGACTTATCCCAAGAGCGACGACTACTATATAAGGGATAAAAGCCAAGGAATTAATCCTGATAGTCCCATGTTTTGTAGGAACCATGAGACATACCCGGATATTCCCTATTACGTCTATGAGGACACCAGCGTCTCCTTAAACACTATCAGCGCTGTTTTTGGGGACAGGTATTTCCTTTCTGATGGTTCCGTCTCGCAATTAACAGGCAACGACGGGACTCGAATTGCCAAGTGGTTAAAAGAATATACTCCGGGGGATATTGTTATCGGCTCCTGCCTGATGAACAAAACGGACGGCGTATTGAATGGGAACATATACAACTTCTCTACTGGCACCAACGTTGGAATCCCCATTAACTTTTTCCGCATGGCTAATATTGTGTGCCGCTACGTTCGAGGCGACTGGACTCTTAGCACAGACGCAGAAGTGGCGACAACCAAAGGGGTTCTTGTAAGTTATTTGGAGAATAGCAAGGTCTTTTCAGGCTATCCTTCTGGCGGCGGCTACACAGTCTTCCGAATCAACAATAACTGGTTCTCACAGCCGAGGAAGCTTAGCATGTCAGGAAGCAATACTCCGGGCGTATTTGTTGGGCTGGTTTATATTGGTGAGAACGGAAACGTGTCCACCGATACTGGTGATGCTGGCCAGTCCATTGAGGTTGATAATGGAGGTGGTGTTTATCAGACAGACATTCCCTTTGCCGTGTGGCCTAATCAAAAGAGACTTACTTCAACAACGACAGATGCGACGGTATTCCAAAACCTGACCATTATGCCAATGATGTATGCCCCTGTGCTGGATGGCATATTCAAAACATTTAGTTCCTTGTTTGGGCGTGGCAACTACCAGCTGACTCAAACCAATATCAGTAGCACCAACTACTATTCGGCCAAGTTTAACGATTTAGTCAAGTGTGCTTTCTCTGTAGAAAAAGGCTATCCTTCCTGCATAGCGTTGCGTAATGGTCGGCTGATATTAGCTTCAACTAAGGCCCAGCCCCAAACAATATGGGCTTCCCGTGTTGACAGGTATAATGAGTTCTCTGTGGACGACATGGCAGATTCCGGCTGGGATTTGACGATAGGCGCGAACCAGAGCCAAAAGATTCAATGGTTGTCTTCCTCTAAGGATTTGATAGTAGGAACAGACATTGGCGAATGGGTGCTGAACGACAGCGACTCAAGCAATCCTGTACCCATTATTAAAGAGCAATCCAGATGGGGTTCTTCTGTGGCGCAAGGGGAACTGATGACGGAGAGCCTGTTTTTCATCCCTAGAGACAAAAAGGGTGTTATCCAGTCAATCTACTCTTTCCAGATTGATGGCTACACATCGGAAGATGTGACGATTATGGCATCCGATTTGTTTGATTATGGGATTACTTCTCATTCGATTCAGAAAGACCCTGACCCAATCTGGTGGGGTACTACTGGCGACGGAAGGCTTTTAGGGTTGCTGTATAACCGGGTGCAGGACATCAATGGCTGGTTCCAATGCGATATTCAAGGAGCCTTCATAAATCAGGTATGCTGTTACAATAACCCGGTAAAAGGCGAAGAAGGATTGATTGTTTCCGTAAAAGGTAAAGGCGAGAACGATTTCGTAAACGCCAATCAATACTTCCTCTCTTATATGGAGGACAGCAATCCTTGTGTCGACTTCTTCTCCACGGGGAGTACGACCGATTCAGACGCGCTTAATACAGGGGGATTTGACCCGATGAGATGGGATTTATTCTCCACGGGGAGTACGACCGATTCAGACGCGCTTAATACAATTCTAGTCAATGGGTACTTCAAAGAAACGCCTAGTAGTGAACAAGTTACGATTCAGACAAAACCAAGTAGCACTCAATCCTGGGTATCAGAATTTTATTTTACCTTCGATGACGCTTCTGTTTTCAATAATCCGGCGGCTAATGGTAGCTCTGTTGAGATAACAGCATTCCTTTTTGAGAATCAATATTACCCTTCTCTAAGCAAATTACCCAAGGGGCCGTTTTATTTGTTTGTGTACGATTCAGAGACACAAGCATTATTAGCTCGCTCAAACAACTCGGTAGAGCTTCCTGACGATAAGAACCAGCTTCCTATTCTTGAGTTCCTGTTTAGCGGATTAACTGTAAACGCTAACCAGAAAATAAAGGTTTTCTTCTCAAGCAATGAATCAGCCTCCTTTGAAGGGAATGAAGAAATATTACAGGTTTCCTGTTTTAGTGATTCTACCCATGAGACGGAATACGGATATTTCCCGTATATGGATGTCCGCACAACTGTATTGAATTCCAAGATTGAATATGACGAAACCAAGCCTGTTTATCTGGATGTCATATCGGCAGTTGGTGAAACGACAACAGGTTATTGCTTTGGCGGGAATGATATAAATAATAATTATTCTTATTATCGTCCATCACCAGAAGGGGAAGGCTTTTTTTCCCAAAGCAAAATTGTGTTCAATGTTACAGGAGAAATTGAATCGCAAAAAGGGGAAGTCCCAAACGCTGGATTTGTTGGTAGCCCAACTTCGTTGACCAGTGTTTTCCCTAACTTCGTTTTCGGGCTTCACATCTTTTCAGAGTTTGTGTCGATGCCGATGGGGAATGCTAACAATTACGTCATCCCGGCAACCACCACCAAGATTAGCCAACTGCGCTATCAAGTATCACGGGATGAGGGCAACGACGTAACTCCTTCATCTTCATTTCTTAGTGACGACGGTCTGGCTTATGGTGCGCCAAGGATTCAGGCCACAGTTCAGGCATTGGACTATGATGCCCCGATAGCTATGGAAAAGAGCACTTCCATGTCGGTATCAACAAACTTGTCTAACGGGAGAGACCATATTGTATTGAGTGGACAAAGCTCTACAGATACAAGACTGTACTTTTCCTTAGATGATGCTAAAAAGGTGAACGTATTAGCGGCGTATATTCTGTATGATTCCACCATCATTAGCTGACACAGGCGGCCTAACCGCAGATGGTTTGTTGCCATTGATAGGCTTCCCCTCATGGATGTGGGGAAGCGACATTCTTAATGGTCAACTCTGGGGTGGAACAGAAATAGCAGAGCCAGCTTACAACGAAATTTGGACAGACCCTACGACTGGTGTTACGAATGCGCTCCTACCTTCGTTGACTGGATTGGAGCCAATGAACGGCCTGTATGATATTGATTATCAGATAGGTTATCCTGAAATGCCCCAGCCGCCGACATATAACCCTAACACAAGTTATTTATCATCAACGACTTCAATAGATACGTCAGCTGGGTTCGAGAAGTCTAGTCCCAACAAAATAGCATGGGATGACACGTTTGACCCGTTCGGCTTCAACTCTGCGACGCTTAAAGGATTTGGTAGTGTTCTTTCGGATGTGTCGTCTTCCTTGAGCAAGAAGAGGTCATATGCCAACTATGTCGCCAGTTATGAGAATCAGGCACAGGCGTTAAGGAATCAAGCCGAGTCGGCATACAGGATTGCCGGAATAAACATGTCTCGCCTTCGAGGGAATCAGGCGAAATACCTAGCCCAGCAAAGGGTGTCAGCAGTCAGGACAGGCTTCGCCCCGACTTCCGGTTCCATAGGCGCTGTACAACAGGCGACAATGAGCCAGTTCGAGCAACAAATAGCTGATGCTTGGGTGGAAGCGGAACAAAAGAGGCAGAACACAATGTATCAAGCAAGCGTTGCTGATTGGCGGGCAAGCGAAGCCCGGAAGGCTAGCAAGCGCTCATCCGGTGGATTCCTTGGCTCGCTACTTGGCTCTGGTGTGGGAGCTTATTTTGGAGGCCCCACCGGAATGGCGATAGGTTCTAAGATAGGTTCATCCATAGGAGGGTTATTTTAATCATGGCGACCAACGATACTAGAGACATAAGACTGGGTGTCAGTAGTGCGAACAAGGAGGGGTTGTTGCCTTCTCCTTCAAACCGTTATTTGCGCTCCTCTTACGATGCGGCCAGATATGTTCCTATTGGAAATGAGTTCGACAAAGAGAGTCGAGTAAAGGAGCTTGGAGACCTTGGAGAAGGACTCACAATGTGGTCGAAGGCGCAAGCGGAAGTCGAGACAACGAACGACAGTATTCAGTCACGGCGCATGCAGGCAGAGTACATGGAAGCTTCCACACAGGTTTTCAATCAGCTTCAAAAAGACCCCAGCACGATGAACAATCCTGCGGTTTGGCTGGACGCCTATACGGAGGAGATGACATCAAGGGTGGCAGAGATTAACAACAAGTATGCCAAATCGTTTTATGTTGGGCGCAATCAGATGTTGTCCAATGAAAGGCTCAACCTGTTGCTGAAAGAGGAGAAGAACAAGGTGGGCCTGATGGCGGCAGACAGAATATCAAAGATGGCCGCAGACGAAACTAATGCGGCGTTCAAGATTGCTGTGGCCAACAGGGATTTCGGGTTGGCTAGGGAGATAAATAAAAGCCCCTACCTAACACCTGCGGAAAAGATGTTG
>OMCE01000580.1_pt1 | contig 18507 bp, 20 predicted proteins | sample 1644981 | NCBI WGS metagenome assembly OMCE01 (sample SAMEA103958151, study PRJEB25191) | human gut metagenome | reverse complement strand
TTGCTTTTGTAATTCATCATAGATATTTTAATAGATGTCAATTCTTAAAGTTTTGATACAACTTATGTCTATACACGATGAAACCGTAAAAAAGAGGTGTTTTTCACCCATTTACCTACAACTTAATTTGTAGTATTTATTTTCCCCATATTACATGGTTCCAAAGATATAAAAGAATTTGAACTATAGTCATATCTAAATTCTTGATAATACAAATTACTTTTCAAATCCACATAATGAAATTCATAATAAATTGTTTCATTAAAATTGAACTTCAACCTTTGAATTAACAGTTAAGCAATATTTCCCTTGTTCTATTATTTTTTTAGGTTCTTTCCAATCTAAGTTTATTGCATAGATTTCTATATCACATGCTGAATTTAAACCTATATTTTGAATAATAAAATGAAGTTCCAACATATCCCCAAATTTAACATCACTAGGACTTACTGCGACAATATACGGTCTAATCTCCGCAACCTCATCAAGTTTTCTTTGTTCATCAGCATATTGCTTCTGCTTAATCACAGCCCAACACGTACATCCACCTCCTATAATCGAACCTAAAAAACTCCCCAAAAAACCTGTCCAACTCTCATTACTAATATTAGAATGGAAAGAATTCCCGAAAATAAAAAAATCGACTATTATCGGTACACATATTGCCAAAACTATAAATGGCAGAATAATTCTCATTTTTTCTTTATTATCCATAAAACAAATCTCCTCATTATAGATTTATCATATCAAATTTCTTTTCGCAAATGATGCAGTAGTGGTACAACAAACCACTTTCTTATCCCATAAATCATTGTAATTACTGGTTTCAAAATTATTTCAAGGTATCGTGCCGTGATGTGCCCCCACCAGACAGATTTCTCTATCTAATGAGGTTCTAGTGACATATCGTCTGATTCTGCATTATCTATATTATTTTTTATACTAATCCAAAATGCTTCAATGCATCCTTAATATACTCCACCTTTTCCTGCGGACATTGCTTCACTTCTGGATTTTCTTTCTTGGACTTATTATAATTCTCTCCCATATCCAGACCACACATCCGCTTCACCTGTGCAATATAAGAAGTATGCACATTCACACCATACTTGTCCTTCACATAATCCTTAATCTTCTGATAGGTAGCCTTTTCTTCTGGTGTGTAATTGCTCTCTTCATCAGGCTCCATTGTAACCTCAATCTTAGGTGTATCTTTTTTTAGGGATAATTTGACAACCGTCTCAACGGTACTTTCGTTGTCCCAACAAAGTTCCTGTGTTTCCCTGTCTCCAAAATACACCGGAAAACGGAACTTTATGTGCTTCAGGAATCTGCCATCTGGCTGCTCCTGCTCGTAAATGTCCACCTGTTCCACAAAGCTGTTAAGAAATTCTTTCTTCTCCAGGTCGGTGAACTTATCATATAGTTTATCAAAATATAAAAGAAATTGATAGACGTTTTCTTCTGATATTTTCTGTTGCTGAATATTCAGCAGGCGATTCTTTACTTCCTCTATACTGTTCTCCACGCCTTCAATCTCATCATACAAACGGTATAACCTTGTCTCCATATCCTGATATTTCTTCTCATAAAATTTATCCATAATATCCAGACTGTCCATCTGCTGTCCAAGTCTTGCTTTTGCTCCGGTCAACTGCCTGTGCTGCTTTTCCAATCCTTCAATCTCTTTTTCTATTTCTTCTGTATCTATTCTTGAACCGATTTTATTCAGAATTGCTTCTTCAAATTTAGGATTCTTCACCAGCTTCCGAATAACTTCTTCCACTGCATTGTTAATCTTCTCCTCACTCCATTGTTTACGATATCCACATTTATGACCATCTACCAGGCGACGATGTTTGCAGGCATAATAGAAATAATCCTTATATAAAGTTCCGTCTTTCTTTTTCTTTCGATTCACGTTTCCATACATACCGCTTCCACATAACGGGCATCTCAATATTCCAGATAAAATATGCTCATGATCGAGACTATGTGTCTTTTCATATTTCACACCTGTTTTTTCTCGTTTTTGATGGGCCAACTCCCAGTCTGTTTCTGAAACAATCCCTTCATGGATACCATCGTGCAGCATATAATTTTCCTGTTTTACAATGCGATATTCATTTCTTGTTCCTGAAACTTTCTCGTTCTTCCTTCGTCCATAAGCCAGCTTTCCACAGTATACCGGATTATCCAGAACACCTTTTATAAACGAAGAAGCAAATGCGTCCAGTGTATTATTCTGTCGTTTTTTCTTTTTATATCCATGCTGGTTCAGCCATGCAGCAATCGCAGAGATTCCCATATTGGTATGAATAAATTTGTCATAGATCAGACGAATAATCTCTGCTTCGTCCTCTGCAATCTGCAATTCTCCATTTACCAATTCATAGCCATATGGAGCAAATCCACCGTTCCATTTTCCTTCCCTGGCTTTCTGCTTACGTCCTTCCATTGTCTGAACAAGGATATTCTCTCGTTCGATCTCTGCCACCGCAGACAGAACAGAAATCATCAGCTTTCCACTATCTTTTGAGCTGTCAATTCCATCTTCTACACAGATCAGATTCACTCCAAAATCCTGCATCCTCTGCAGAGAGTTTAATACATCTGCCGCATTACGACCAAATCTGGAAAGCTTGAACACCAATACAAACTGCACCTCATCTGTTCCATTCTCAATATTGTCTAACATACGTTGGAATTCCGGTCTGCCCTCTACGCTCTTTCCAGACTTACCTTCGTCTGAATACTCATTTACAATTTCCATGTTCTGAAACTCCGCATATCTCTTGAGTTTTTCTTTCTGAGCATCCAGACTGTATCCATCTACCTGCATGGTTGTGGATACTCTGGTATATATATCGCATTTAATCTTTTTATTCTTCATAATCTTCCTCGCAGTATAACTCTGTTTTATTGTCCCAACTTAATTTTAGTACTTGTTCCAACTATTTTCAATACTTATTTTCCGTATTGACGCATTTCTTCGCCAATCGTATAATTAAGTTAGATACAGAGCATTTCTGTTATCAAAATATTGCCCGCCCACCATTGGCGACTTATAAATGATTGGCTCGAAAATATTGTTCGCCTACCGGAAGCGTCTAATAAATGTCCGGCTTGAAAATTATTTAGAAATAATTTCTGTTTTTGATATTGTGTTTTTATCACACATTGCATATACTATAAATACACAAAAAAGCCAAAAAAGAGGAGGTGTTAGTATGGCTACTTCAAGTATTACTCATAATTTTGTCGTATCCAATCCAAATAGCGTAAAGCGTTTTGTCGCAGCAATTGACGAAGCTGACCGTGACCGCACACCAAAGCAGACACTTCCCGGACGTCAGTTAACGAACCCACAGGAAATCTTAGCTTTAATGTCAAAAAGGAAGAAAAAACATGTCTGATAAATATTTTACCGTTAATATTCGGGCATATTTGGATAAAGACGAACCGACATATATCGGAGAGGAAAGTCTTTACGACTTACTCTCCGATTTTTCTTGTCCCAAAAATCCCGATGTGGAATACTTTTTATTACATAATGCGATTGAGTTTACCAAAAAAGATCAATCTATCACTTATCTGGTATTTGATGCTGAAGATGCTTCACTGGTTGGTTATTTTTCACTTACAGTAAAACCCATCTCTGTCCGTGCTTCAAATATCAGCAAGACAATGGCAAAAAAGCTGTCCCGTGTCAGTATTTTGGATGAAGAAACACAATCCTATACTACCGCAGCTTACCTGATCGCCCAGTTGGGAAAGAACTATTCTCTTCCAAAGGAAAAACGAATTCCTGGAAATATTCTACTGGGATTTGCACTGGAAACCATATCCAGTCTCAAATATTCCGTAGGTGGCGTTATGGAGTTTCTTGAATGCGAAGATAATGAATTTCTTCTGAGCTTTTATACGCAGAATCATTTCAAGCCATTTGATACTCGTATTACCGCTTCTCAGAATAATGAGCCACACACTCTGCATCAGCTTTTAAAATTTATTTGATTTAAAAGTACATGAAAAAGCGACAGTCTGATTTACATTTTGTATTTCAGGAAACTGCCGCTTCTTTTTCTTCTTTATTCTGTTTTTCTTCCTCCAACTCCCGGAGGACTTCAGCGCCGTACTTATCAATCATCCGTACCAGAAAATCAATGCACCGCTCAAATTCAATATTCTGTTGCATAAGCTCCTCCCGTTATTGTTTTGATCTGAGCTTATTTTACAGAACCTGCCGGAAAACCACATTGAATAGAAATTGATTGTAAATTGACACAATCAATTTAAAAATATCCGCATTTTCTTGAATCGAATATATGTTCGTGTTATGATAGATATACTTAATCTTAACTACGAAAGGGGAATTTCTATTGAATCGATGCGATTTTTCTTCTATTAGCACTTGCTTAAAAAATCATATCAGCGAAAGTAATCAAATGAGTCAGCCTGATTTTTTATACGAATTATTTGAAGATTTTATGGATGATCCGGCAAATCAGGATTTTTCTATGGATAATGGTCTGGTTTGTCGTTGGCTGACCGGTCAAGCAAAGATCAGTCCCAAAATATCTGCCTACTATTCCAAACCCAGTAATCAGAAAAAAACTGGCAGAAACCATTCACCAGAATCTGCTTCCATTGATGTCTGACTGCAATATGACTATGCAGGATATATACACATTATTTATACAAGATGACACCATCTCCGATGCCAAAAAGAAAAATCTGGCTTCTCTGTACAAACCAGCCAGCTCACGTCTGCTTTTTCTTGCAAAGCTGATTTCTTTTGGCATGGAGCGACAATTTATCAAACGTGATACTAAAAATCAAAAATTAATTGCCGGAGGTGCCCTGTCACCCATTGTGCTGGATTATATTATGGACAGTGAGGTTCCGAAACCATGCCGTCATTTTATCGGAAGAGATAAAGAACTAGAAGAATTATATACCATGCTTGAGGAAAACCGTCATGTTTTTCTTTGCGGAATCGCCGGAATCGGAAAAAGTGAACTTGCCAAAGCCTACGCAAAACATTACAAAAAGCATTACACTAACATTCTATATGTAGAATATACAGGTGATCTTCATCAGGACATTACTGACATGGATTTTATTGATGATCCACCAGAAATCAGCGAACAGGAACGGTTCCAAAGACATAACCGTTTTCTGCGTTCCCTGAAATCTGATACTCTGCTTATCATAGATAATTTTAATGTCACTGCCACACAGGACAGCTTTCTGTCAGTAGTATTAAAATATCGCTGCCAGATTTTATTTACGACCAGAAGTAATCTGAATGAATACTGTACTTTTCAATTAAAAGAAATACAGGATATAAACATTCTTTTCCAACTGACATCTGCATTTTATTCAGAAGCAGACAAGTATCGTTCGACCGTCGAAAAAATCATAGAGACCGTACACTATCATACTTTTGCTGTAGAACTGGCTGCAAAACTTTTGGAAAATGGAATTTCAACTCCAGGTCAGTTATTAGCAAAACTTCAGGAAGAAAGAGCATCTCTCGATAATGAAGATAAAATTAAGATAATCAAGGATGGTCAAAGCAGTAAAGCCACTTATTATAGTCATATCCATACTCTATTTTCACTATATGCTTTATCCCGAAAACAGCAGGATATCATGTGCAATTTGTGTTTTCTTCCTTACACTGGTATTTCTGCCCGCATATTCGCCAAATGGCTGGAACTGCCTACCTTAAATGAAATTAACGACTTGATTGAAACTGGTTTTGTGCAGACAACTACACGTCACACAATCTCCCTGCATCCTATGATTAAGGAAATTGCCCTTTCAGAGACAAAACCATCTGTAAGTAGCTGTCACATATTACTGGATTCTTTACAGAAAATATGTTTAATGCATGGATATGGAAGTAGCTTATTACAAAAAGCTATTTCAAACAATCGGAAATATCATAGAATTGATTGAAAAGGATGATATACCAAAGTATCTGCTTTTTCTGGAAAATGCATTTCCATACATGGATAACTATAACTACCACAAAGGTATGAATGGAATCCTTCAGGAACTGACGGGGCTGTTAAAGACAAAAAACATTGGAACCGACTCTGACCGGGCATTATTACTAGATTTTCAGGCTACTCTTGAAATCAAGCCAGAAAAAGCAATAAAACTGGAAAAGGATGCACTTGCCCAGATAGAAAATATCACTGCTGACAATGCTCGCCTTGTTTCCAACCTTCATGCCAATCTCGGTGGACTTTACCGCATGAACGGTCATCCCGATCTTGCAAGAGAACACATGGAAAAAAGTATCTCACTGCTTGACCAATTTAACCTGCTTCATATAAATGACAGCATACCTCAGATTGCCAATTATGCAATGTTCCTGACAGAACAGCAGGAACCCGAAAGAGGCATCTCTGAATTGCAAAAATTATCCGGCATCATCAAGGAATACCATTCCGATGACTGTCTGGATTATGCCAAAGTACAGGAAACCCTTGGAACCATTTATCTGATGACTGCCAATCTTCCGCAAGCCAAAACACATTTTAAAAGAGCTTTCAAAATATATGAAAAGATCTGGGCTGATGAACCAGAAATGATTGAAGCAAAATATCAGGAAATTCAGGAGTTATATCCACAGATTGGATTTTGCATTGGAAAAAATCTATCCGGTCTTTTAACAAAATAAGCATAATTTACGGCGGGCAACTTGCCCGCCGTTATATTCAACTATTCGTCAAATAAATATATGCATCTTCCAAAGTGATATCATTATCCAGGACACAATTCTCATTTGGCTTTCCTTTGCTTAATACTTTCATATGAATTCCATTTTCTACATACTGCTTAGATGATATAGAATAATTGGCTTCTAACAAACGGGCTTCTTCTGCATTTTGTACCGTACAATTCCAAACACAGCCCTTTGCATTTTCCAGCAACCCACTCACGCTTCCAGAATATAAAAAACTTCCTTTTTTCATAATGGCAAGCTGTGTACAGGTTGCTGCTAAATCTTCTACTACATGAGTGGAAAACAGCACAGTTCTATCCTTTGAAAAATCAACCAGAAGATTGCGGATCCTGATTCTTTCTTCCGGATCTAACCCGGTTGTTGGTTCATCAATAATCAAAAAATCCGGATTATTAAGAAGTGCCTGTATGAGTCCGACACGTCTCTTCATACCACCAGATAATTGCCGCATTTTTTTATTCTGATGCTCTGTAAGAGAAGTCTTTTCCAAATAATAGGTAATTCTTTGTTTGAGGTCATTTGTGGATACTCCTGATAGTCCACCCATATATACAAGGCATTCTTTCACCGTAAGATTCGGATATAAGTCGATTTCCTGTGGAAGATAACCAATCTTTTTCTGTATTTTCTCATAATTTCCCTCGTTATACAGAATTCCATCAAGGGAAACCATTCCTTCCGTTTGTTTTAAAACAGTTGTAAGAACCCTCATCAAAGTGGTTTTTCCAGCACCATTCTCACCCAAAAGTCCGTAAATTCCCTTAGGTATTTCAAGAGATGCCTTATTTACTGCAACTACACCATTTTTAAATCTAACTGTTAAATCATTTATTCTAATACTCATAATCTATCCTCTTTTCTTTAAAGCCATTGGTAATACTGCAAATAAAAACAGCCCCGCTATAAAAGACACAAGCGTTCCATAAATCCAACTCTCGGACATTAATTGAGTAGGTTCACAAAAGCTGAAAGAAAACAATCCCAGATTTCCGAAAAATGAACTTCCCGCTTTTGATATAAGTCCAATGACAATTCCAAATAAACATCCAATACCTGCCCACATATTTCGAAGCAATGTACACAAAATCACAGAGCATATACTCCAAAGCCAGATAGTTCCAAACATTGCAATGAAATATAAAAGAAATATCTGAATACCCGAAATGCCTTCGTTTACACTGCCCGGTTTTTGCCAGAAAAACAAAACATATCCAACACAGGAAAGTATTAATAAATATAATATTTGAACGCCCACTCTCTGCGATATTACTTTTAACTGCTTTTTTTGATCATACAAATGAAATACATCGGCACGCTTACTTTTTACTTCCATCAAATATGTGTCACTACAAAAAATAATTGTTAAAAATGCTATTGGAGACTGAATCGCTGAACCGATTTCTTCATAGTATATAATCGGATGAATAACACACAATATCAGTATAAATGCACATGAATAAAAAATCTTATATAACGACAGGCAGTTTTTTAGTTCCGTTTTCAATGAACCCTCCTCCTTTTCCAGATTGTAACAGAAATACATACTAATATAACTGATGAAATTACAAGAATAATCTGATTTATGTTTGACATTTTGGCTGCATGTGTTTCAAAAAATCTGCCAGGGAATCGCACCATAATAGAGAACGGTCTCATATAATAAATATCATTCTTCATGGTCAGCATATTTGAATATATAATGTGTAAAAACAAGATTGGTGCTGCCGGAAGCGGATTTTTAAATATTACTGCTGTAATTGTATAGACACAACATATCATCAAAAGATTCGGAACAATATAGATCAGAGAATTCACGCAAAAATCAATTGGTGTTACTGGAAAGCCCGATTCTAAAGACGTTTTCAAACACAGCATAAAGAATATAACATTCAAAATCACTAATACTCCCAGCATACTAATGAATCCGCTTATTACTTTCCCACATATATATTGGATTGCCGTAACAGGCTTTGTATGTAATAATTCATAGGTACTTTTTCGTGTATCCTGAATAAATAAAAATGATAGCAAGACTGTTGCAAAAAAGGCCATATGCAATCCTGCAAAATCCGTAAATTTTTTGGCAAAGTACCAGGAAAAAGAATGTTCGGATAATTTCCGCTCGATATAATGATTGATTTCTTCTGCTGTCCCCTTATGAATTTCAAGGTCCTCATAAGCATATATTGCATTATAATAGCCATATTGGGATTCCAAAAACTCAGAAGCAGTCTTTACATCCATATTCTGAATTTCTTTCATTACATGATCTGCTTCCTGCCTGCTAAATCCAAAACCATTTTTGGAGGTGTCCATTAACGTCTCTTTGATCGTATCTTCCCACTCCCTTCTTCTTTCTTTATCATCAGATGTGGGAATGTACCCATCCATGACATCAGCATCTTCCAATGCTACGTCATTTTGTGTGATCTGTTCATTCTGTTTGATATAATGAATTTGCAAATACGATGACAGACATTGATACATACTGGCAACTATAATAATCAAGCCAATCCACAAAACAGGGTTCTTTAAATAATCAAGTATACTTCTTTTTATGATTGTTTTCATTGTATCTCTTCCTTTCTTTATTTCTTTAACAACATCATACAAATCAATTCTCAATAAATTCACAACAAAAAAGACTAAAACCACTTTATTTGTGATTTCAGCCTTATAAAGTATTTTTATTCAGCTTTGAAAAGAGCTTCTACATGAGCACCGCCTTGTCTGGCATTATATATTTTCAAATTTCCTCCATGCTTTTCACAGAAAATACGAGAAATATACATGCCAAGGCCAAAATGCTTTAAATCATCTTGTGGATTCTTATGATAAAATGGTTCTGTTACTTTTTCCTCAGTATCCACAAATCCTATTCCATCATCTTCAACAGAAATTATAAGAAAACCATCCTTTTTCTTTATCTGCAAAGCAATACTTTTTTGTGCATATCGAATCGCATTTTCCAGTAAGTTGTCTGTCACTTCCATGACAAGTTCCTCATCCACTTTCACAATGTTTTGTTCCTGCACTCTTTCTACCTTACATAATTTACTTTCCTTCTTGGACAGCATGGCAGCTTCTGCCTCAATCTTTTTTGCCAGTTCCGATAATTCTATCTCTGAGCATTGCAGTTCCCTCTGTTCTAAATGGGACATTTTTCTCATGTTTTCCGTGAAATGCTCTATACGGTCAATCTGATACATGCCTGTTTGTAAGATATCAATAACATCCTCTGTTTTTATACTCTCGGCAGAAACAAACTCTAAGAGCATTTCCTGATACCCACGCAATATGGAAAGTGGAGAACGTATATCATGTGCAATTGCATTCCGCAAAGCCTTCTCGTCATCAATCATTCGCCACATCTTTCTGTTGTTATCTGCTAAATCACTTCGCATCATTTCAAATTCTTTACACAAAGTTCCCATCTCATCTTTATTTTCATAGGACACATGAAAATCCAGTTCATTATCTGCAATCATTTGTGAGGCATCTTTTAGTTCCTGTAGAGGTGTCTTTAACTTATTTTTATAAAAAAAGAATACCGCAGCAACACTCCCAACAATCGAAAAAATCAGTACCGAATATGTTTCCATAAAGTCACACATTTCCGAAAGATGATAGTCCAAACGATTCATCTGCGATTGATTAGGTCTTGATATCTCAATCTCGTATTTCTTTCCATATTGCTGAAACGCGTCCGTATAATCTGCATAATCAATATATTTTTCCCATATTTTATTCTGCATATTTCCTGCAAAATGAACTGTAAATCCAGATAACAGAAATGCTGCCGTTAAGCTGATCACAAAATAAAGCAGAATTGTTTTTTTCAGTGACAAGTTTCTTATTTTTTCCATCGGTATCCAATCCCCCATACAGTTTCTATGTATTCTTTTTCTGAATAATCCGCTATTTTTTTCCTTATACGCCGTACTAATTCCGTTATCGTTCTACTGTCCCCTTCCGCATCATATCCACAGACTTGTGCATATATACGTTCTTTATCAAACACCTGCCCTGGATGCATGGATAAGAATTCAATAATCTGATATTCAATTTTTGTGAACTCCATCCTGTGTCCAGCTATAGCTACTATTTTTTCAGAATAATCAATCAGCATTTCATCCATGAAACGGTATTCCGTTTTTTGTTGATGCCTTTCTTCTCTCTTTATGTTTGTGACAATCCTTGCTTCCAACTCCCGAAGACTAAATGGTTTCGTAATATAGTCATCCCCACCCGAAAGCAACCCATTAATTTTATCATCTTCATCAACTCTTGCTGTTAGAAACAAAATCGGGCATAACACTTTACTGCGTATCAGACGACATACTTCAATCCCATCCATACGTGGCATGTTGATATCCAATAAAATAATATCCGGTTTCATTTTTATTTTATTTAATGCTTCCATTCCATCTGTAGCCGTAATGGTTTCATATTGTTTCATATTAAAATAACTACAAAGCATTTTCACCAATTCTTTATCATCATCGACAACTAAAATCTTGTATTTCATCCAAACCACCTCAGTATCCATATTATACGATAAAAAACAATGAAATCACAACAAGAGTACATGAAGAACGTAAGCACAATATATCTTTTTTCTCAATTCCAGCTCAATTTCCCCTCAATCCCTTTCCTCTTTGCTTTTTATATACTTATCTCACAGCAAAACAGTACCACACCGGTACGATCTGCTGAATCAATCAATGCGAAAATAGAGGTGTTTTTTATGCAGGTGGGAGAGCAAAGACCTCCTGTGGCTGATTGCTTTCACAGAAGGTCTTATTTGTTTATGCTGTCACATTTTCAAATTTCAGATATGGTTGTCTTTCTCACACACCAGTCTTTCATAATCCAGAAATCCACGGATATACATTTCTTTTGCCGCAATACCTTCCATGGCATTTTTCGCTGAAATAATTCTGTCCAATGCCTGCCACATCTTCTGTCCGTCATCTCTGAGGACTGGTTCCAGTATTTCTATGTAATGATGAATTTCTGCTTCCAGAGAAAACATCTCTGGATCGGATTCAAGAAATCTTTCCAGTTCCCGCTAGTATTCTTCATAATAACTTTCAATCAATTCTCTTCTCATATCTGGAATCCCCCTTATACATAAATCAGTTCCTGTTTGATGATTTCAGCAGCCCGGTTGCGGATATTGTTGCAGTGGCGTACCCATTCCATAGGATTCTGTCTCTTCAGTTTCTCAGTAACTCCCTCCGCACTTCGCATTTGAGCTTCAATCAGCTCAAAGTGTTCCTGTGACTGTTCATTCAGATCTGCCAGATAGCTGTCCAGTCTGGCGGTCAGAAGAAGATATGTATAAGTTCCAGATTTATGTGCTTTCAGATATTCCTTCCGAAGCATTCCCCAACAGCCAATCGGTCTGGCTTCCTCCGGATAGTCAAGATTCGGTAAATAATAGTCTCCCACTTTTGTGTATTCGATTTTCATGGTGTCTCCTTTCGCTTTGCATGAAATTGTCATGTTATCTACGTAGGATGTGCATTTTTCCTTTAAAATCTTTTCACATAGAAGACACTAAGTGTTTGATACTCTGTGATTTTGCACCGGGATTATCATTTCCGTATCCTTCGAGAAGATTGATAACTCCCCATACGCCTACACCTGCGCCGATTGCGGTTACTACTGTTTTAAGTCCTGTTACTGATGTTGTAAAAAAGCCCATTTGTTTGTCTCCTTTTTCAAAAAATAAAAAGGGAGCTTCTCTGAATTATAATTTTTAGAAAAGCTCCCATATCATAAGTTCCATATTCAGTTGTAAAACAACTTCTGGTCACAATGTCCAGAAGTTAAGCTGTGATTTCTCCGACATCGCATACCTCATCCACCACATCATTCCCCTTAAAGCGGAGTCTGTTGCGGTTCTTGACGTATTTTTCAATGTCAAACTGTGCCCAGTTGCGGATCGTACTGATCCATTTCTTTGTAGCTTCAAATGTGGCAAGATACAGTGCCTTTAATAGAGCTGTATCGCTTGGAAATACGCTTCTCTGGCGATTCAGTTTCCGGTAGGTAGAATTCAGAGATTCAATAGCATTTGTAGTATAAATCACCGTTCTGACCGTCGTTGAAAATTTAAAGATCGGCGAGATTGCGTCCCAGTTATCCTTCCAGCGCTTCATGGAATTCGGATATTTCGGTGTCCATTTTTCTGTTACACGCTCTAAGGCTGCCAGAGCTTTCTTTTCATCTGTGGCCTGATAAATGGTTTTCAGATCCGTAGCGAAGGCTTTTCTGTCTTTATCCGGGACATATTTCAACGTGTTTCTTACCTGGTGTACAATACAGCGCTGGTATTCCGTCTTTGGAAAAGCTGCTTCGATCGCTTCTTTGATTCCGGTTAAACCATCGGCACAGATGATTAATACATCTTTGACACCACGATTTTTCAGTTCATTCATAACGGAAAGCCAGTATTTTGCGCTTTCGTTATCGCCAACACTGATGGTTAAAACTTCTTTTTTTCCTTCCGTGTTGATTCCCAGAATCACGTAAGCAGCAAGCTTTCGGATCACGCCATTATCCCTTACAGAATAATGGATTGCATCAATGTAGAGAATGGGATAGACCTCGTCCAGTGGCCGGTTCTGCCAGTCTTCGATCTGTGGCAGGATCTTATCAGTCACATCAGAAATAAAGCTTTCAGAAGTTTCAAAGCCATAAATATCTTCGATGGTTTCGGAAATCTGCCGGGTAGTCATTCCTTTGGCATACATGGAAATGATCTTCTGATCAATATCGGAAATATCTTTCTGACGTTTTTTCACAACCTGTGGTTCAAACGTTGATTTGCGATCCTGTGGCACTTCGATTTCCATCGAGCCATACCGGCTGTTGACCTGTTTCCGCTTATAACCATTGCGATAATCATCATTATCTGAGCGTTCGGATTTTTCGTAACCAAGATGATCATCCATTTCAGCTTCCATCATTTCCTTAATGGTGCCGCCTAAAAGATCCTTGAGCGCATCCTGAATGTCTTCTGCAGACTGGATATCGTACTCTTCCAGGAGCTGATGGATGATGTTTCGTTTTCCTTCTGTCATTTGTACACGATGTACAGGTTTCTTTTGTCTTGCCATAATAAAAGGCCCTCCTAATGATATTTATTGTATCATAGAAGAACCTTATAAACATTATTTTACAGAAAAAGTTTCATACTCTCGAAAAACTCTATCCGGTCTTTTAACACGTGCAATTTAAGGCGGGCAACTTGCCCGCCGTAAATCTTTAAATTATGCTTTGATTTTTCCAGAAAATATTTTACTTACTTTGTTTTTCATGAGTATGAATACAATTTTTACTTATTTCCGTATCTGCGAAAACTCTTATAAATAAAAGGCAGTAAGGCTATTGCCATCACTGTATACATTACCATTACAAGCGGAATTTGTCGAAATACACAATTCCCAATCTGATAAATAAGTGGGACTTTTACACTTGCCTGTACATTTGTCAAAATTGTTGGTATCAAATTGAAAAGCGTTGTATACCCAGAAAGTGCCCGTCCTATAAATGGCAATAAGCAATATAAAAAGAACGGAATGCAAACAGCGACACTAATTGTATGCATTTTAGCCGCTACTAACATAGACACTGAAGCCGCCAGCATACTGGCTATAAATCCACATACAACTGTCAACAAATAGTATTGTCCATATGACATAATGTAAATACTATACGCCTGATACATTTGATAAGGTGTATTCATACCACTGGTTCCCATAATTCCAAAACAAATCACACTAAGTAATATAATTCCCATACAATAAATCATAACTGTCGTAACTACTCCTGCCAGTATTTTTGTTTTAACAGCTTTTGTACGTCCATACTTTGTAGAGAAAAATACTGCATCTGCTTTTGTCTGAAAATCATCTGCAAATATTCCAGCACAAATAAAACCAACTATGATTGCCAGAATAATAGAATACGTTTCTACATACATAATCATAGTATCCCATGAACTATAAGATTCGTATTCTACTGGTAATTTTATTTCATTATATTTCTTTTCCAAGTATTTTTTCTGTACAGAAGTCTTTCCATATTCTTCTGCCATCTTTTCCATATTTTTATGATAAGTGTCATAGAACTCTTGCACATTTTCTTCTGTAATTTGATTCAGAACACTTTCATCATATTCTGCATCCGGTGTTAATACCGATATTATAAAACCCCTAATATCATCTATCGGTTGTAATGTCGTTCCGTAAATCGCATTTTCTTCTGAGGATTGTGTCATCGCATTTTTATTTTGTTCTATAACTTTTCCAAGTTCATCTTCTGTCAATGTACCTTTCCATGCTCGTCTGTTATCTGTAAGTTTTCTTGTTGCCATAATTCCAGTACTAGCATTTCCATTCTCATCCACATAGCGATTACTTGTAACTGCAAATCCGCTAAAAATGACAGCAAGTATCAATGCCAATCCGATTGCAAATACATTAATTTTCTTTGAAAAAATTCGTTTTAATTCTAATTTAAGCATCTTGTTTTTCCTCCGATTTTTCTCCAAAATAAAATAGAAATGCATCTTCCAGATTTTTTTCTACAGCCACAGCATCTTCTGTTGGCTTTTCTATTGAAATAATTCTAAGCTCTGCTCCGGTTTTTGTTGTTTTTATATTTCCAACCAAATATTCATTCATATATTTGTCTATCATACTTCTCGAAACATTACATTGCCATACCTTTTCTTTCATAGAAGATACTAAATCTTCCGCAGTACCTGCATAAAAAAGTTCTCCATCTTTCATTAACATAATGTTATTCGCAATGTACTCAATATCCGATACAATATGTGTAGACAAGAGCACCAAACGTTCTTCCGACAATTCACTAATTAAATTACGAAAACGTATTCTTTCATTCGGGTCTAATCCAGCGGTAGGTTCGTCCAGGACAAGAATTTGCGGATCGTTTAACATCGCCTGTGCTATTCCTACACGTCTAACCATTCCTCCAGACAAATTCTTCATTTTTCTTTTACTGAATTTTTCCATTCCTACTTGATTTAATAATTGTTTCACTTTTTTTCTGGCAAACGGTATTTTTAACCCTTTTATAGAAGAAATGTACATCATGTAATCATATACGGTCAAATCTGGATAATATCCAAAATCCTGTGGTAAATATCCCAGAACTTCTCGGTATTCACCTCCTAGTTTCCATATATCTTTACCATTCCATAATATTTGTCCTTCTGATGGTTGAACAATCGTACAAAGCATACGCATTAATGTGGTCTTTCCTGCTCCATTTACTCCAAGCAGTCCATAAATTCCTTTTTCCATAACACAATTCACTTTATTAACAGCATTTACTTCTCCGTATTGTTTTGTTACATTTTTAAATTCTAATTTCATACGTGTAATCCTCCAAAATTTTTTCATCAAATAGCAATGACTTCTGAACACAAAAAATAAAATATACAAAAGTCAATATCAGCATAGCCACCCATACCGGAGTTACAATTTTCTGATAAATAACATCATTTGCAACAATCATCATCCATAAACCAACCCATACCAGACAGGAAAGCACTGCTATATATTCTGATTTTTCCCATCTGCTGTACAACACACGAAAACATATACAACATGAAACATTTACCGGAAGTAAAAAATTAACCACTAAATCTCTTAACGAGAGTATTGTTGTTTGATATGTAATTGCCAAAAACACCATAATGATCACCAGATCCACTACTCCAAACATTAACATTCTTGCTGTACAAATCTGACGCAGTGTGTAATAAGACGCCTGCTCAATCTCAATCGCACCATTTCTTCTGTTTTTCCAAATTTCCGGGACAATCAGAACCACAAATATTGTGGCAGATATTCCCATAATCCTCATCATATCTTTTATGTCTGACGTATAATTACTCAACCATATCCATAGACACATAAGAATACAACCTTGTAAAATCCACCATCTTTTTTTTATGAATTTTGTCTGCTCATACAAAAATTCAAAATAAGATGTTCTATGCGATTGTTTCGATAAAACCGACTCTGACAAAATATTCTGACATGCTTTTACTGTTTTGTTCTCTGCTTCAGCCCTTACATACTTTTCTTCAATCTCCTCTTTATATTCCTTTATTTGTTGTTTATAATTCTTCATCTTTTTTCACCTCCAACTCTTTCATTAAAAGTTCTTTTGCTCTTCCGATTCGATATTTTACAAGAGAAAGTTTGATATGAAGTAATTCTGCAATTTCTCTTTGCTTCAATTCCTGAAAAAAATATAAAACTGCCGTTTCTCTAATTTCTTCCGGTAACTTTCTCACTGCCTGTTCAATAGTTAATCGGACTCCTAGCTCTTCTACATGATTTTTACTACAGTCCTCTGATTTTAGCAGTTCCTCTGATGGAATATCTTTTTTCTTTTTGTAATAATTTTTAACGGTATTTCCGGCAATTGTATAAAGATAATTCTTAACTTTTCCATATTCTTTATATCTATATAAATTGGAAAAGAAACGTGTAAACACTTCTTGTGTCAAATCCTCTGCCTCATAGGGATCATTGATATGTAGCAAACAATATTGATATATACTTGAGTAATATTTTTTGACCAGTTTTTCACACGCATCTTCATCTCCTGCTCTTGCTAGATGCACTAACAAAGAATCAGTTTTGTATTCCATTCGCAAATTTGCCTCCCTCTGTTTTCTAAATAATATAACAATCCTACTATAAAAAAAGTTAGATTTTCTTTTGTTTTTATTTATATTTTTCTAAATATTCTTCCAAACATAAATTTTCTTCTTTCATTATTTTAGCGACAGTCGTTCCAACATAACGGTAATGCCATGGTTCATTACTAATTCCTGTTATATCCGTTTTATCTTCCGGGTAACGTTTTACAAACCCATATTTATATGCATTTTCGTCTAACCATTGATATACTTTTTCAGAAGAACATTTGTCGGTATCCGCATTAATATCAACACTCAGTCCTAATTGGTGTTCGCTTGTATCGGGAATTGCAACATATTTCTCGGCTCTTTTTTTTGCTTCTTTCGCAGAATATCCTTGTTTTTCATATTCATTGATTTTCTCGTCCATAATTTTTTGTTGTTCTTCTGTTGTTCGATATCCTTCTCTAACAAACAGTGCCAGCCCCTCAGCTCTTGCATCATTAAACATTTGTTGTAATTCTGGATAAATCCGTGAATCTACTTTTTTACCATTCGATAATTCTGTCAATTCTACTTGATAATTATTTGGAATATAATGATTTCGATTGACCAAAATAAGATTCCATTCACCCGAAGTGTCTGCAAAGGACTTTTCTGACTGCAAAATTTTCGGTAATGTTAATTCTCCAACCTGCACATCGATTTTTATTGTTCTCCACATTACAACGGTTATTATGATAGTCATTAAAAGAATGAATACTCGTAAAATATTCTTTCTTCTACGATTGCTGTATCTTCTTTTGTTCATTTTCTCTCCCACACTTTCATTATCAAAATATTTCTACTTTTAATATAATTAACAACCAAAACGACAAAAGAGTTAGTATCTAAACTTATTTATCAATAAAAAGTTTATTTTTTCTCAATTCCAGCTCAATTTCCCCTCAATACCTTTTTCCTCCGATTTTCGTATGCTTATCCCACAGCAGAGCAGTCTGCTGTTGCTGCTTCTGCTTATATGAGCTGTAGCCGCATGTACAATGATTAT
>OMCE01000576.1_pt1 | contig 18579 bp, 17 predicted proteins | sample 1644981 | NCBI WGS metagenome assembly OMCE01 (sample SAMEA103958151, study PRJEB25191) | human gut metagenome | reverse complement strand
CTCATAAATCTACCCTTAATCGTGTATTGGATGATAGTTGCGGATTTTAGGTTAAACATAATTTTGAATTTTGAAAATTAATAATGTGAATTGTTTAGAATATAGACTTGTTTAACACGACCTTTGGCTGTTGTCCCTTGCCATAAGCACTGCCAATCTCTTGTATGGCTTTGATTTTTGCCATATCCAAGTCGTGCTCATTCTCATATGTGTGCATAGTGAAAGTCCAGAAGTCGCCGACTTTTGCCTTGATTTCTTTATACAAACTCTGCGCATCGCCATAGCAGTCGGCATCTTGTAAAATCTGAGCAAGATAATATCCTGCTTCGTTTGCCGCAGCAACGCTTTGGTTTGCATACCAAACAGAACGGGCTTTCGCTATATTCTTGCTGCAAGAATAAGTCTTGTATTTGCCCCACACATCCAAACCTGCAGAAATGGCTTCATCGAACTTGTCGCATTGTGAGGGTATCATACTTAGTAGATAGAAAGCCTCGTCATATCGTTCCTGTGCTGCGGAAAGACGGGCTTTCTTTACGATATTGTCTGCCTCAGCATTGTAATATGCCACAATCTTTTGCTTTGCAGTGGCTACAAGTTGTTTGATGCTGCTGTTTTCTTTGTTCAGCGTTCTGAATGCGGCATTGTATGCCTTTGTTTCATTAGTTCCGACACCTTTCAGATTGATTGTTTTTGAGGCAAAAACAGTTCCGTTGCTTCCGTCTATCACTTGCAGTGACACGTCAAGGGTCAATACCACTTGTTGCTGTGTCGTAGCTAAAACATTCTTTGTGGCGATGTTTACTTTCGGAATCAGCACAAACTGTGTGTATGAATCATTGCTGGCTGCAAGGCCGTCTGTTGCTACGGCATTGCACAGAGCGTTTGTCAGATAGTCCAAAGACGCCTCCGGTATGGTCTCTTGTTGTTGCGAAGAATACACGTAGAGCGAAATATTGTTGCTCTGTGCATTGGCAGTCAAGACGACACATAAGAGTGCCACTATCATTGTAAATGTCTTTTTCATAATCTTCGTTTTTTTTATTTTTCGCCAATCATGATTACAGCCTTGCCCAATCCGCGTATGTCCACACGGTTTGGTACTTGATACTTTGACGTGAGAACTTTCGACAGTTCCCTTGCCCAACGGCGAGTGTCGTTTGGACGACCATTCGCCTGATACAGCGGTATGCGCACCTGTTCAAACTTCAGATAGTTCTCCGAGCCTGACGAAAGGTTGTAGCGGTGGTTCACGGTATTGTCCGATACCCAGTCGTCTATGATGTCCGTCAGTTCGTCACCGCCATATTCCGAAGACAGGTCAATGCCGCTTCCGTTGTCTATGACCTTTATTTCCAATGCAACCTCACGGCCATTCTCCATCATATCATCGAAATGGGCCTGCAACTGTGCGCAGAAATTATCCATATTCCCTACAACGGCTTCCTCCAAAAGCACAGGCATTTCTGCGGCAAAGGATGGTGTGCCAGTACCTTGCGTACCAGCTATTTGCTTGTCGGTATAAGCGTCCTTCGCTGCAAGCGAGTAAGTGATGCTTCGCTTCGGACCGACAGTATTCACCTGCCAGTTCAGCTCAATCAGTATGTCGGCGTTGGCGTTGCGCTTTATAAGGTCTAACGGAGACTCTGCCAGTCCTGCGCCCGACTTGCTTGTGGTTACCGCATTCATAGCAGAGTTCGAGTCCATGCTTTTGATTACTGCCGAAAGGTCTTTCAACGGGAAATTGCGGTCGCTCATCAATGTGTTTATCTTGGTTATCACATTGTAGCAGTCAGAACTGTTCTGCAAGACTCTTTTGTAGTTCGGCACCAAGACCTCAGTTCCTTGGTCATCAAACTTATCCATAAAATTGTTCTGCACGCACCAGTTGTCGGCAGGAACCACCATAAGTGTAGGCTTCTTTGCTTGGGCAAATCCGGCAAGACTTGCTATGGTTAGAATAAAAGTTAATACCAGATGTTTCATTTCTTTGGAATTATATTGTCTTCTTCAAATCTTTTCTTGAGTTCAGAACGCAGCACACGCACCGTGATGCCATATTTCACGAAATGCTTGCTCTTTTCCTTTTCCTTGTCTTTAGTGAAAAGGCTTGTGCGCTTTTCATCTTTCATAGAGACATACTTGAGGTATTCTCCGTTGTCCATGAAAAACACATTGAAGTAGTCCTCGTACTTTTCTTCTGCGTTTACCTCCAGCAACACGGGCTTGGTGTTGCAACCTTGCAGACCGCCTTGAATTCCCTTGAACACGACAGCACGAACAGCATTCTTCTTGGCCTGTTCTACTGCATCCTTCTTGTTGCGTCCCTCGCCCCATGCCCTCAGGGTCTGTGAGCCATCAAGTTCCACACCAAGGCATTCTACCTCATAATTGTAATAAGCGGCAGTGTTTGTTTGTGCTGTTGATACAATTGGAGAAATTGCCAATAAACACACAATTAAAAATCTGCTATACTTTGTCATGGTGTAAACATTTAAAATTCATAACCTAATTTCAAGACCGCGAAACTGCGTCCACTTCCCTGTCCTTCTTTTGCCTTTATGCCTCGATAGCTATAGCCTATGCTTGCAATAAATGCAGAACGGCGTTCACCTATGCGGCAGCCTATAGAGGGAGTGAAGAGGAAACCATCGCGAAATGCGCCTCCTAAGTCAACTGACCAGAAAGGAACTATTTCACGCACTTCTTGCGACATGAAGTTTCCACGGGCATTTACAAACAAAGGCATTGCCCAACGAATATCCGTGTCACGTACGTTGTCATTGTTAGCAAAATAATATTCGCTTCCGATGCCAAGGCCGATTCTCAGATAGTCGTCAAAGCGATAGCCGCCCACAAAAGAAAAGTTTGCAGACCAAAGACTCTTCTCGTGAAACTTTAAAGATGGAGACACACCAGCATCAACAGACCACCAAAAACCTTCGTTTTTAAGTGAGAATTCCGAGTAATTTTCTTGACTTGGTGGTGTCGGCATTTTTATCACACGTTCTTGTGCCGAGGCAAGCATTGCAAATGCCACTGCAATGCTTGTTAATAGAATCTGTTTCATACGATGTATAGGTTAAAATCCTGAATTTAAGTTTCTAATCATCCCTGCCGTTTCAAGTGCACGACGTAGTTCGTCTTTGCTGACAGATACAACGGCTGAAATCTTATACTCCTTGTTTGACATTTTTACACGTTCGGAGTTCGGAGTGATTACATTTGCGTAACTCGTAAAATCTCCATTGTCAAAAAACGCCTGATAAAAATCGGAATGCTGTTTCTCTGACTCAGCCTTTGCTAAAGGTTTCTGCGACGAGAAGCCTTTGCCGGAGACCCCTTTGAATATTACTCCGTGAACAGCTGCAAACTTAAATTCATCTGTTGAAACACTGGCATTTTGTGTGTAGATGTGCACCTTGACAAGATAAGTTCCCTGTGTTCCCACTTCCATACCATCAATGTCATACCTCGTTTGCGTGATACTTTTCTTTTTTGCGGTTACTGTGGTGCAGGCTAAAGAGAAACAAACCAACAAAAGAAGTACCTTTGTTGAGAATCGCGCAAATGATAAAAACTGATTCATAATTCTATTGTTTTACCGCTTGCGCTCTCCAAAACAAGCATTGGTTATATTCGTTATGGTAACGGCATAAAAAAAAGCGTGGAGAACCTACCTGTTGTTCATCCTCGCTATCCAAGGCTCTAGCATTGCCCAATCTCAGTAGAATGAACAACGTCAGAGCCCAAGCCGATATGAATATGCACTTTCCCTTACCATACAATCCAAAGCACATACTATCTGCGTATGTGCCATATGTGTACTCCGTAAGGGATGCGAATAATCACATTCCACGGACATCTACCGTTGCCTTTCTTTGACTGAGATTTGAACTTGCTAGATTCGGATAGCCAAAGATAAGCGTCAAGTAAACGCTTTTCAATATGTCATGACTCCCTACCCAATACCCGCCTTGACCTCATTGGCCTTTCGGCTTCCGAAATTTCAGCTCGGCGTAGGCTTTGAACCTTTACTGGACTCTACTGGGGTGGCATCTATCAAAGTCCAATTCGGGAAATATGTGCAAATTTTAACGAACTATTGTTTTCATGTAACTAATTAATTTAAATGTTTCTGACGCAAAGGTATTACTATATTTCCAGTTACGCAACACGACTTTTGGACGATTGTGCTCAAACGGATTGGGCGACGGCACAAGCGGTTGAAATTCGTGCTTAAGTGGTTTGTTTTTTTTATAACGGCAAAAACGTATAACAAAACCGTAGCGGAGGTATCCTGCCTCCGCAGCAACCAAAGAATACTATCTGACTTGGTGCTGCAGAGGCCGGAGACCTCCGCCACGGTTGACTATAAGAATTATCGCTTTACTATCTTCTTCGCGCTGCCGTCCGAGTAGCGCAGGATGTTTATGCCCTTGCGGCACACGGTGCGGCGCACGCCGTCGGTAGAATAGATGCCGAGGAGCGTCTTGCCAGCGCCTGACGAAAGGCGATCGACGCTGGTCTCCACCTTCTCCTTAACGGCAGTCATGGCGAGCACCGATGTGCGTCCGCCGGTCTTGTACATCGTGAGTCCGCTGAGCTGGCGCTCAGGGTCGGTGGGAACCTCTATCTCGTAGAGACGTATGTACTCGTTGTTGTCGAACTGGTCGGTTGCGCCCTGCCATCCGCCGCTCATAGAGGTGAGGATGCGGCCCAATCCGTACACAGCCTCATCGCCTTGCGCCGACGAGCTGTACCAGTCGGGCACGCTGGCTGTGAAGGCGTCGCCCTTCGTGTCGTCGGCGTAGCGCGGAGTGACGGTGAGCTCGGACGCTCCGTCGCCGCTGAGCGCAAGACAGTAGACCGACTTCGCCGCTACCGGACTGTCGAACACGACGTCGGCGTCGGAAGACGTGGTGAGCAGCAGGGCGTTGTTCTTAGTGTAGTCGGCAAGCTGATAGGTCACGCCGGCGTCAGACATCACTACGCCGTCGTTGCCTGCCAGCGCGCCGCTCTCTCTGACGGCTTTCGTGTAGAGCACGTAGCCGGTCTGGTCGACGGTGGCGGTGGTATGCTCCGCAGAGGTGAGCGCTTCGGCTATGATGTCGGCGTTGAATCCGCTGGCTACAGTGAGCGTCTGTATGTCGGCGTCGATAGGCTCCTTCAGCTTCCAGCTCTTGTCGATGAAGGCGAGTCGACAGGTGCAGTAAGTCTTGAGCGTGCTTACGGCGTCGTCGAACGTGCCGAAGTGGTTGCGCCAGGCCTGGTTGTCGCGGTAGAGGGCGCCACTCGCCTTAAGCACCGTAGCGAGCGAGTCGATCTGCGCCATGATGTTCGTCTCCGAGTAGTTGGCAGAACGCAGGTCGGTCCAGCGCTGGTGCAGCTCGTCGACATACGTCGGGTCGTTCATCAGCTTGTACCAGAAGAACGGCACGAGTTGCAGGTCGGCGTAAGCCATGAGGTCGTTGCTCGTGTAGCGCCAAGTGTTCACCTTGTTGGCGTCGTAGTAGCTGGCTGTGCCGTAGGCGATGTTGAAGTCCCAGAGCGCCGTCTTCCACTTCGAGTCGGTGCCGAGTTCGGCGGCGTGCGTCTCGCTGTACTTGTAGAGCGGCGAACTGAGTCGGTAGGCGTCTACGTTGCCCGCCATCTCCTGCGCAATCTGGTAGTCGACGAACGACGCCACGTCGATATACTTGCGGTATCCGTTCTCGCCCGTGTAGTCGGCAGAGGCGAAAGCGTCCTCCATCGTGGCGATGGCGTTGTCGATGGCTTCGTGAGTGCCCACAGGCAGGTCGGCGAAGTCGTCGTACTCTGGCTCCTTATACTGGTAAGCCACGATGCGGTCGGTATACTCCACGCCGCTTGCGCTCACCGGATGGTGCTTCGACACGTAGTAGTGCTCCTCGTCCTTGCGGTCGATCTCAACATGGAAGTCGCCCGTGAGGTCGTCGGCGGTAGGGTCGTCGAGGTTGAGACGGGTCTTGCCCTTCGTGGCGCGCTCCGCCATGATGTACACGCCGTAGTAGTAGCCGTCGACGAACACCTCGCAATACTTCATGTGCGGCGCGAACGAATGGCCTCCGCGCGCCAGCTGCATGGTGAGCACGTCGCGCATGTAGCTCTTGTCCTCCCACGGAGCGAGCAGCGCCCAGTCGTTGTCCTTGCCCATGCCCATGATAGACACCTTCGCCTTCTTCGCCTTCAGGTCGGCGGCGGAGAGCGTCTTCAGCGAGAACGGCTTCTTGTCAGACCCGGTGAACGAGGTGTTGCCGCGATACTTCAGCGCTACCGGACCTTCCCAGTCTACCTTCTGCGACGGGTGCGCCGTGAGGTCGGTGTAGTTGTGTCCGTCGCCGTTGTCGATAATCTTCATCGTGGCGAGCACGCGGCTCTCGCGCTGAATTATCTGTCCGTCGACCGTGATGTAAACGATAGGGAGCGTGGTCTCGCTGAAGGAGACGTTGGTAGAAGGTCGGAAGTTGTGCTGGTCGGTGTCGGCGCGCAGCGGACCTCCGGCGAAGGCTTGGCTTGCTACAAGTGCGCAAGTGAGCAGTAGTAAGGATTTCTTCATATATTTATAGTGTATTTTGTTTCGGTTTTCAGCTTGATGTCTTTCCCGTTTTCAAGAGATGTTCTGAAGAAACATCTCTGCAAAATTACACTCTTTTCCACTAACTCTCAAACTTATTATTATCAATCTTCAGAAATAAAAGCAAAAAACTGCGCGGTAATACAATTACCGCGCAGCAAAAACAACATTACAGCATATTGGGCATATCGTTACCGCATATCGGGCATCGCGTTACCATGCTGCTGTAACAAAAGCAGGTTAAATCTTTTCAAATGTATTTGTACATCTTCTTCGCCAACTTAACGAAACAGCTGCAGACACACACGAGACGAAGTGCTATGCACAACTGGCTCATAGGCTATTACATCGTCGAGTTTGAACAGCACGGCAAGGATAGGGCAGAGTATGGAACGCAACTGCTGAAGAAGTTGGAGGAAAGGGTGGATAGGAAGGGACTGACACGTAATACATTCCAAAGTTCTCGCAACTTTTATCGTATGTATCCTCAGATGATTGAGAATTTTAAGAATAGAATTTGCACGACAGTGTCATGCAAATCTACAGAAGATATAATTTCATTACCATCCGAAGACACCTCAATGCGTACCGATATAATTTGCACAACAGCGTCATGCAAATTCGTAACTTCTGGAGAAACATTGGTTTCAAAGCTTTCATTCTCACATATCAATGAGATTATGAAGGTTGACGACCCCCTCGCCCGCTACTTCTACGAGCAGGAGTGCATCAAGTGTACATGGTCGGTTCGTGAGCTTCGCCGTCAGATAAGCACCAATCTATATGTCAGGGCTGGCATCAGCGCCAATCCCGAGAAGTTGCTTTCGCTTCCTTCTGTTCAAGGCCACGATTCGGCAGAGTTGCAGATACGCCAGCCGTTCACGTTCGAGTTTCTTGGACTGAAGGCGCAGGAAGTTGTTGACGAACATGACTTGGAGGATGCGCTTATCAGCCACTTGCAAGAGTTTATCCTCGAACTCGGCAAGGGTTTCTGCTTCGAGGCTCGCCAAAAACGCATCATCATCGACGACGAGTACTACTATCCCGACCTTGTGTTCTACAACCGCATACTGCATTGCGGCGTAATCATAGAACTGAAGAACGAGGAGTTCTCCTACGAGAACTTCGGACAGCTCAACGCATACGTCTCACATTATCGCGAGAACGAAATGCAACCTGGCGACAACCCTCCAATCGGCATCCTGCTCTGCACACGCAAGGGCAAGAAGATGGTGGAGTACGCGCTCGCCGGCATGGATAACAACCTCTTCGTTTCTACCTATATGCTTCAGCTGCCCGACAAGAAAACATTGGAGGAGTTTTTGCTGAAACAGTTGGAGGAAGAGCATTGAGTTGGTATATAGCATAGCAATTTATTTATGGTGAGCTATTAACGACAATCAGCGTCTGTGCGGTCCGCTCTTTATCAAGATTTCCTCAATAAGATGTTTCGTGAGGTCGCCCAACGGCAGTTCTATAGTCACCTTGTTCGAGATTTTGAACGCGGGAGTGACGATAGGCACCGTCTCCATCTTGTGCTCGAAAGCATTGAAGCGACGCTCCACACCGAGGTTAACGTAGAAGCTACGATTGCCAACGGTCATGTATCCACCGTAACTGGTGGTCGGCACGAACGGAAATGCCGCCATGCTGAGGAACGGATTCGTGTTGTAATAGGTTCCGAAGACGGTGAGCGCAAGGTTAGGGTTGAAGCAGTAGGAGAGTTGTCCTGACACACCGTATTGCGTAACGACGCGTCCGTAGTAGAGGTAACGGTTGGCAGCCAGTGCACCTTGCACAGTCATGCCACCCAGACTGTACTGCACGCCGCCGCTCACCGACTGCATATCCATCAGTCCGATGTAGCTGCGGTATGCGCCCGTGGCAGTCAGCCTCAAGTTCTTCGACACTTCCATCGATGCCGTCTCAGAACGGCTCGCATCGTAGCCATAAACAAGCGGCTTCGCTGTTGCGAACGGCATCGCCACAATCGGCATATTCGGCGTAGCAAGAAGTTCGGAGGACGACAGTGCTTTCATCATCAGAATGTCAGAATAAGTAGGCATTATCGGCCGGAGTTCGGTATTCGGAACAAGCTGATGAAGCTCCTCATTCAGCAACGGCAGTTGCTGCCCCGACACTTCCTGCGCCGTTGCCCCCTGCCCTACTGCCAACAGAAAAATTAAAAAAGTAATCAGTTTCTTCATGCTGCTCTATCGTTATGTTATTATTCTCAAAGTTAAACAAAAATGAGAACATCGCAAGCTACGCTTCATGAGTTTAACCTTTTTTATTGTCGACAAGTCTAAAGAATGTCATTGCAATTATGCTTTATATATGCATAAAGCTAATATAACAAAAATGCTAAGTGCTGGTAGATTTTTTCACGTACAGAGACGTTAGATAGTAAGGTAAAGATTATGTCTCGATTTGGGTTTAAGATAGACGGCGATACCCTGGAGAATAATTACAAGGAGCATTTGAGCGGTTTTCGTGAGTGGGATCAACTTGCACATGCGGACAACTGGCTTCTGCTGGTGGAGAACATGGGGGAGCATATGAACATAGACGAGTGCATGCACGCCAGGGATTTGTTCACGTTCGTCTCCAACAAGGACGGCCATGGAAAGAAGGGCACCCTGGCAGCCGCTGTCCGTGGCACGAAAGCCTCAGTAGCGGTAGAGGTGCTGATGCGGATCCCCGAGGAGAAGCGACTGGCCGTCAAGGAGATGACGATGGACTATTCTGATTCGATGTATTCCATAGTGAGGCAAGCCTTTCCCAACGCCACAATAGTCATAGACTGCTTCCACGTCATGAAGAACCAATGCGACGCCCTTGACAGCATACGCATGAAATTTAAGCGCAAGGCCATTTCCGGGCAGAACAGGGAAAAGCGGGAATTCAACCGCAAGAAGAGAAACAGGAAATTGGCAAGGGCCAGATACCGCAAGGCACATCCCAAAAGACGGGGGTAGAAACGCGGAAGACCAAGAAAACGTGCCAACGAGAAATACGTGCCGATGGAATTGTCCAATGGTGACACCAAGGTGGAACTCTTTACCCGTGTCAAGAGAGTGCTGCCCCAAAGTGGTGAGAAATGGAGCGAAAGCCAGAAGACCAGGCCACGCATGGTCTTTGAGTTTGCTCCAAAACTGAAAGAGGCATACTCGCTGGTATGCAGGCTGCGTGCCATTTTCAAAAACAAGAAACTCACGAAAGATACAGCGAGGACAAGACTGCGTGAATGGTGCGGGGAAGTGTCCGCCAGTAGAATGCCCGAAATGATATCCGCTATGAAAACACTCAAATCCAAGGAGGATGAAGTGCTTAACTACTTCGTCAACCACTCAACCAATGCAGCCGCCGAATCGCTCAACTCAAAGATGAAAGGTTTCAGGTCTGAACTTAGAGGGGTGCGTGACTTGCCTTTCTTTCTCTTCCGTTGCGCCAGAATATTTGGTTAGCACCCCCAATCCACGGACAATATCGGTTGAGCCCAATAAACTCGTTGTTATCCACATTGGCAAAGTCCATAACGCGGGCACGTACCAGCTCTGTCTCGCCATTGGGTTTCAGGCGAGTGACAGGTACACCGTCACGCAGATACTGGTATTTCTCCTCGTTGATCTGCATCAGCGTCTGCGAGCTCATGTAGCTTGTCATACGCTCGATGGCTTCTGTCAACTGCTTGTCGGTCATCCAAGGGTTAAGACGTTTCAAAGCCATACGGAGATGGCGCGTCAGCACCACCTCGCTTTGAGTCTTACGTCCAAGTGTTCCTTGTTCGCCAAGCACCTCGTTATCGAAGGCATACACAGATTTCCAACCAAGTTCTTGTTCAAGCAACTCGGCTGTCGATTTCTGTATGAGAAGGTCTTCGCTATAGTCTTTTGCCATAACTTTATATTTTAGAGCCCATTACAGGCAGTGGAATACATATCTTATAAAATCTTGCCAGCTTACGTACTGGAGTAGTGCATAACTCTCGCAATTTCTTTTTTACAAACGGATTCATTACGTCATCACCTTCCTTTGGATAAATGATTACGCAAGGAACGTTTGGAACAGGAGATTCTTCATTTATTTCATCATAGCCAAGGTGTCGCAGAATTGGTATGTCCCTACTATAACCACTTAACTGGCGAATTACATTATTGTCAAGTGACACGTTCTCATATTTAGGAATATATTTTGTATCAAGTATTGCCTTGAAGCTCGAAGAACAATACAGAAAATCAGGGAAACCTGTTTTTCCTTTGTACTGATACGATATTTTATCTCCGTATGCATCATAGAGTAATCCATATACATAGTGCTCATACAGCAAGGACATGTCTAATCTAAATGGAGGAACATTTTCGTTCACTGAACTTGTCTTGCTGATGCTGTAATCGTATCTCTGAAGGATTAACTTAGCTAAACGTATTGCCTCATTATATTCACTAAATAACTTGTGACCTTTTATATGGGTAACTTCCTTAATCTGTACTTCTTCGCTTACACGTTCAAACAAGGCCAATGATTTCGAGAACATTAGTTTCGCCTTGTTTCCAATTGAGTGATTCTCCGTTATTGTTTTGAGTATCTGAGAACTGAATAATAGAGCTTTCTTGATTAGTCTATTTTCAGGAATATCTACTGTGTATTCGTCATAGTTGCAATATACCCTGTCGAATCTTTTTGAAGCAATGTTCTTACGTTCATTCTTCATCACTTGAATATGTCCTTTGACTTTCTTCAAGTTCTCGCTATAGTGTACATAGCCTTTCTTCAATGACTTTATTCTACTAACGACACCAAGGAAATGTAATACAATAAGCGGACTCAACACACCTTTCAATGATGGTGCATGTATAGCAGGTGCTTCGCTATCAATATTATAAATCTCAGCAAAGGACTCAACAGACAAGTCCGATGAGAAGCAAGTCATGAACATTGTGAGGAAATCTATTTCTTCCATCCCTCTCTTTGTAGTCACAACCAATGCTTCATTTGGTTCTATCCATTCTGCACCAATAACATACGACGCATAGTATCCCCATGGATCATGTTCCATAGGTTTATCCCACCGAACAAGGCTCAGATTGTCATATCTAGTGTCCTGCTCGATGCCCAGTCGTTCGTGTTCTTGAATAAGAATGGCTTTCATACCTGGTTATATATTATTCGTCATCGTCTTCCTGGTCATCCTCATCTATTACCTGTATAGGGTTCAGAGAACGCCAAGCATCAAACGCTGTTTTCTTCTCTTCGTTCTTGACATTAAGGATGCCATCATTGATATATTCATTGATAAGTGGAAGAATCTCAAATTCTACCTTGTCCTGTAATTCTTCTTCACTTTCTGCCATAAAGTAACTATGACCGACCATCAAGTCATCAATGCTCATATCCCCACATAGATGCTTTGGATTCTCTATGAACTTCTTAATGTCATCAAACAGAGCTACTGCAACAGAACCCAATTCATCGTTTCCTGCATCTGAATAGTATTTCTTGATCACAGAATCCTGTGATTTTAGGGTAACAAATGCAAATCTTCTGCGCAGAGCATAGTCAAGTGTTCCTGTACTTCTGTCGGTAGTATTCATTGTTCCGATGATATACAGGTTTGAAGGCACACCAAACTCACCCTTTGTATATGGTAGCATCACCTTGATAGGATGATTGCCGTTGCTTCGCTTGTCTGATTCAAGCAAGGTAATGAGTTCACCAAATATCTTAGAGACATTTCCTCGGTTAATCTCGTCAATAATCAAAACTACAGGCTTGTCGGTCGTCGCATGATACTCTCTCTTGACTGCTTCAATGAATGCTTGGGCGTATGACTGCCAATTGTTCTCGCATCCTTTGCCCAATGCCTGAAGTTTTATCTTTTCGATATTCAATGGAGAAGGGGTATATTCTTCTCCACGTGAACTTGTTGAGTTCGTGCTCCTGCTACTTACTGTAGAATTGCCTTCTTTCCACCAAACATAAAGTGAAGATCTTCCCGTAACTGTTGGAATCTCACGTTTGTTCTGATAGCCTTTTATCTTTTGAAGATAATCGTCAATGCACTCTACTATATCTTTACTTTGGTCTGTTTGAACTGCATTGCATGCACGTTTGAAGATGCCATCCTCTGGTTCATAGGTAACACCAATAGAATTACCATCAGCATCTGTTTGCACGTGAGGTTTCAATCCTTCGACAAAGTCTTCATAGTCAAGTGACTGATGGAATGTGGTGAAGAAGATCTGATCGCCAAGCAAAGAGTCATAGCGTTTCATAACCGCTTTGTGATCGTTCAAATCCACATCAGTAACATCAAGTGCAGCCAATGCAATAGCTGCTGTATTGTATGTTTTACCTGTGCCAGGAGCACCTTGTAATATAATGTTATGCTTCGACTGAAGCAATTTTGCAGTCTTACTGATAAACATATGCTTATTTTCGAATTGTTCCTTTAGCTCTTTTACCTTCTTCTTTCCATATTTTTCCGTAATCCCAATGAATGACATTGTCGTGACACCCATTGTTATTTCATTACGCATACCTGCCGTAGAGACATTTGTTCTATCAGAATAGTAATGCCATTGATCAACTGTAATTCGTTGTCCCCAATTATCACACCCTTTGGTAAGGTCTTCGTAAAACACATTATTATCCTCGAATTTTACTATTCCAGAATTATAATCATGCCTATTCTTTTGGATTACTCGCTGAAGATTTGAAACCTGATCTGAAGCAAGTGGACACTCTATAACATTTCCATAAGCATAGATTTCACTTCCGTATGTTAGAAAGATAATATCACCAGCTTTCACATTTCTAACACAGCCTAAAAGACCAGAAACTGCAGAGGATTTCTGATGGCCATAACGTTGTTGAGTTACCCAAACATTATTAGACAAAGCCACATCCCAGTATTCATCACTTGTAACACGACCAATCCAATACTGTTTTTGTTGAGTTTCAGAGGATGAGAGCAGCTGTTCTATTGTCATATCCTTTGGAATCCAATACTTTTTATCACCTGATGACAAGTCGTATTGTTCAAGTACACTCTGAAATGCAGCATCGAGTCTTTCATCTTGTACTTTCTGATAGTATTCAACAAGCTTATCATTTGTTTGATTACCATCACCATGGTTCTCTCTGTGCTTATCGGCTGTATTCTTCTTGTAACCGACAAAACGACTCGGAGCAAAATACAGCTTAGAATCTATGACTTCAACTACATAAATTCTTCCATTCTTCAAGATGCCCGTAGCCCACTTATAGGTTTCAGCATCATCCGGGTTGCCAAGATAGCCGTAAAGAGTCTTTATATTCTCTACGACGTCTTCTTTTGATGTTATAAAATCGTATCTATCCATGATGATTATATAGTAATTTCGCCACTCATCAGCTTGGGAAGCAAGCGGTCACGAGCTTCGGTAAGGAGGCGGAGTTGGGATTGGAGGGATTCCCTTGATGATTGTATTGGCTCTACCTTTTTGTTGAAAGATCTAAGGATCTCATCATTAGGAACATTGAGGTTTATACCATCAATCATGCCTTTAGTCAAGAACTTGATTGTAGAACCACTTGATCCAGCCGCTAATTTCGTCATATTTGCAGATATTGTATAAAACAATAAGTACAAATGTGAATCAATATAGGGTGAAAGAACATAGGTTCTCTGGTATGCTTCAAACCGTCCTCTATACAGTTTTACATTGAAATCTCCATTGCCAGCGAGGAGTACTGCCGCACAATCAAATGAGAATGAAGGTGCTTTGATTGGTTCCTGTTAACAAGTGAAGAATGGATATTCGCCATCGGGAGTACCAAAGTTGGCGTCCTTCTTACCTGTAATTATTGGCGTAATATCGCCAACCTTCTTCTTCTCCCATCCCTCTGGCACTCCATCGATGATGTTGGTGTTTTCGTGTCCGGGGAAGTGAAGGTCGATGAACCATTCCTTGTAGAGTCGCTGAGCAGCTTCCTCCAATAGCTTTATCTGCTTCTGATAGTTCTCTATCAATGAATCGTAGCGAGAGAGAATGTTGGCGATGCAGTGCTGGGTAGAAAGCGGAGGAATAGGTACTTCAATTGAATAATACTTCTCAAAGGTCATACTTGGAACAGCGGAGCCTGTATTCAAAGATTGTATATCCATTTTACACAAGCAACAATACAAGAAGTAAGGTAATACCTTATCTCTATTTACTACTGTGTAATAACATGTATCTACAGTCCAAAAAGGTTCAGTAACAAACTGAATATTATTTAACGTTCCTTTTCGTGGCAATAAAACACTCTCTTGATCATAAAGGTAGCTGTCTGCATATCTCATGATGCCTCCACTGCCATAAACAGGGTAAGGACCATTTTTTAGTTTTTTGTGGTCTTTACCATTTTTTATGACTATGAGGTCTCTTAAATATGTCTTCTTCCACTCACTCATTCCTCATCCTCCTTTCTTTCATTTCCCCATTTAGCCTTAGCGACTTCAAGGGACTTTTGTATCTGTTGAACGAGAATGTCACGCGGAGGCAATTCTGTCATATACTGAGCAACCTTTATTCCCGATTTGTCGAGTTGGAGTAGTTCAATCTGTTCCTCACTTCCTTCGGTACAGAGCAGAAGACCAAGAGGTGTTTCTTCCCCTGGTTCCATTTCGTTCTGTTCAAGCCAACGCAGATAGAGTTCCATCTGACCTTTATATTGAGCCTTGAAACGACCGAGCTTCAAATCAATGGCTATAAGGCGATGCAATTTTCTGTGATAGAAAAGTAGGTCAAGATAGAAATCCTCACCGTCAATAATCATACGTTTTTGACGCTCGGCAAAACAGAACCCATTACCAAGTTCAAGAATGAACTGTTCCAGATGTGCCACAAGACTGTCTTCCAAGTCCTTCTCGCTATACAAGCCTTTTAGCCCAGTAAATTCAAGGAAATAAGGACTTTTGAATACTACATCAGGAGAAACAACTTTATTATCTCTGACATTGGCAAGTTCCTGTTTTACAACTTCCTCAGGCTTTGAAGACAATGCAGTACGCTCGTATAGCATTCCATCAATTTCCTTGCGAAGCTGACGAACGCTCCATCTATTGGCTGATGCCAGCGTGAAATAATAATCACGTTGCAGTTCATCTTTCAATGGCAGTAGCTCCACGAAATGTGACCAGGATAATTGTCGCGACGTTGTCGAGACAATCTGAACATCAGGAAATAGAGTGGCAAACTGCATGTGACGATACAGACTTTTTACATCAAAACCTTTATGACCGTAGATATTCTGTAATTGTCGTGACACTGTCGCGACAATCTGCTTTCCATAATCAGCTCGCTCATTTCCAAGTACAACACGGTTGATTCGCTCGCCAATATGCCAATACATCATGGTAAGCTCATAGTTGGCTGTAGATGCCACATGAATTCGCGCTTCGTCAATGATTTGGCGAAGGTCAGACATCAAGTTTCCGACTACTGCATCAGTTGGTAAAATATCGGTTGATGTTATTGGTTTTATATCGTTTGCCATGACTTACTTCGTGTTAAGAGTTTCCCATTCCTTCATGATCTCGTTCATCAGCACATTGGCTTCGGCATTGAGTGAGGCGAGCTCTGTATGGATTTCGTTCATACGTTTGTGGAAGTCAACACCATCGTCCTCTACCTCTGCTACACCTACGTATGCACCAGGAGTGAGGCTGTAGTTCTTTTCGCTGATTTCATCTATTGTTGCTATTTTGCAAAGCCCCAATACATCCTGATACTCGCCATCAAGTCCGAATTTAGAAGTCAGCCAGATGGCTTCATTGACCATATCTTTGGTTTCAAGGGTATAGGCAAGTTCGGCTTCATTGGCTGCAATGACAGCCTTCAGTTCATCCTTCTCCTTTTTCCCTTTCGTCTTTTTGAGCGTATCTTGTTGGTCTTTGATGTACTCTTTGTACATCGCCTCCTCGGAGTTGAGCACACCAAGGGCTTTATCAAAAGTCATATTAGGGTCATGCCATGAAGCATTGTCATGTCTTTCGGCATGCTCGCTAAGGGCATTCCAATATTCTCGAATCAGGATTTTGTACTTGTCTTGTTCTCCACGATAGAGGTGAACAATGGCTTGTAGATTCTTCAACTGCCATTCAGACCACTCATTGAGAGTACGGTCAACGACTGTGTAATAGTTTCGAGCATCGATGAAGAGCACACGATTCTTGTTCTCTAAACGCTTCGCCTTATCGAAGAACCACAGCGAGCATGGCAGCGAAAGGGTGTAGAAGAAGTTATTGCCCACACTGACCATTACATCTACATCGCCAGTCAGGATAAGCTTCTCACGAATGTCACGATCCTTGTTGGCACTATCTGTTGCAGATGATGCCATAACGAAACCTGCACGACCATGATCGTTAAGATAGGCATAGAAATATGAAATCCAGAGATAGTTGGCATTGCCTATCTCCTTCGTCTTGGCATTCACACCCGGCAAGCCGAATGGCAAACGACCAGCAGCAGATGCAGATTCGGACTTTACTTTATCTACATTGAAAGGAGGATTAGCCATTACATAGTCACACTTGCCAGCCAGATTGTGAGCATCATGGTAGAATGAATTGGCTTCATCACCAGAGACGATGCGACCATTCAAGCCATGGACAGCCATGTTCATCAGGCAGAGTTGGGCATTGTATTCTACCTTTTCCTGACCGTAGAAGGTCATCTGCGTATTGGCATTCATGCCACCAGCATTCACAAAGTCGCCAGTCTGCACGAACATACCTCCCGAACCACAAGCAGGATCAAGCATTATGCCCTGTTTTGGTTCCAGTACATTTACAAGCATCTTTACCAAAGACTTTGGAGTGAAAAACACGCCATCGTCTGATGCCACAGCCTTGGCAAACTTCGAGAGGAAGTATTCATAGATGCGGCCAATCACATCACCACCTATCTCATCAAGTGTCTTGTTATTGAATATGCGAAGCAGTTCACGCAACAGCTCATCGCTGAACATCGTATATGACTTTGGCAGAATACCGGTCAATTGTTCGCTCTGTCCTTCAACCAATGTCATGGCATGGTTTACCGCCTCGCCCAAAGGCTGGTTGTCCGGGAGATTGACCAGATAGTCAAACTGAGCCTCACGAGGAAGGTAGAGCGCACTTTTTGCCGCAAAGTCACTTGGTTCAACAGGCATCACGCGACCGCCACGGCTTGGACGATTCTTCAGCAGTTCTGCTTCTACCATCTTGAAGCGGCTGTATGCATATCTTAAAAACAGCAACGCCAACACTGGCATACAGTATTGGCTCGATGTCAATTTACTACCTGCACGAAGCAAGTCAGCCGACTCCCAAAGGTCAGCTTCCAGTTTGCGGATATTTATCTTGTTGTCTGCCATTTGATTTCTGCTTTAAGGTTGTTCGTTGCTTACAAGGTCGCTCATTTTAACCTGTAGGATTTCTGCAATCTTTTTGATAGTCTCTAATGATGGCTGTGCTTTGTTGGTACACCACTTGCTAATAGTCGCAGGGTCTTTTTCCATTTGTTCTGCTAACCATTTTGCCGTTTTGTGCTGTTCAACAAGCACCACTTTCAATCTATTGAGGTCGTTTTTTGCCATTTTGCGAAAAATTTTATGTGGCAAAAATACTAATTATTCATGTAAAACATATAATAATAAACAAAAATATTATATATATTTGGCAATTTTCTTTGCTATTTAGTTCAATTGAGACTAGAAATCACAAAGTCAACACCAAATATTTTTCGTTTGGTAATTGAAATGTCGCTCAATCACTAATCATTTCGTGAAATTTCAAAAGGTCACAGGAGATGAGTTTTATCTCGAAAAGGTCACTTGAAGGTCACCAATAAAAGAAAAAGCAGTTACTTTGTTTGTAACTGCTTGATTCTAAGTGTGGACCAGCCTGGGCTTGAACCAGGGACCTCCAGATTATGAGTCTGTTGCTCTAACCAACTGAGCTACAAGTCCGACTT
>OMCE01000562.1_pt1 | contig 18888 bp, 24 predicted proteins | sample 1644981 | NCBI WGS metagenome assembly OMCE01 (sample SAMEA103958151, study PRJEB25191) | human gut metagenome | reverse complement strand
ATCGGACGGCGAACGGAATCCGATCGGGTGGCGGACGGAATCCGATCGGACGGCGGTCGGTGCAGAACGTAAAAACGACGGCACCAACATTAGTTTTGCCGAGCAACAATAAAAATAAATAGATTAAAATTTGCGACAACCAATAGAAATAACTAAATTTGCAGAATGATGCGTGTATAACGCACCTGCCCTTTTAACAATAAAATAATATCAAAAAAAGCAACACTTAATGAGACAACTTAAAATAACCAAATCGATTACAAATCGAGAGAACGCCTCGCTCGATAAGTATCTTCAGGAGATTGGTCACGAAGAGCTGATTTCCGCAGAAGAGGAAGTGGAGCTCGCCCACCGCATAAAGAACGGCGACCGCAAGGCTCTTGAGAAGCTGACAAAGGCGAATCTGCGTTTTGTTGTCTCCGTTGCAAAGCAATATCAGAACCAGGGTCTCTCGCTGCCCGACCTCATCAACGAGGGCAACATCGGACTGCTGAAGGCTGCCGAGAAGTTCGACGACACGCGGCTTCAAGTTCATCTCGTACGCCGTATGGTGGATCAGACAGAGCATTCTGCAGGCCATCGCAGAGCAGAGTCGCGTGGTGCGTCTGCCGCTCAACCAGGTGGGTAGCGTGAACAAGATAAAGCGCATACTGAACAAGTTTGAGCAGGAGAACGAACGCCGACCAAGCATCGACGAGATAGCCGAAAAGACCGACATGCCGCACGAAAAGATTGAGGACGTGCTGAAGGTGGACACACGACAGGTGAGCGTAGACGCGCCGATGACCGAGAGCGACGGAGCAAGCATGCTCGACTTCATGCCGAGCGAGAACGAGCCGTCTACCGACAGCCAGCTCGTGATAGAGTCGATGCGCGAGGAGATTGCGCTGGCCCTCTCCGTGCTCAACGAGCGCGAACGCAACGTGGTAGAGGCTTTCTACGGCATCAACCAGCCCGAATGTACGATGGAGGAAATCGGCAACAAGTACGGACTCACACGCGAACGTGTACGCCAGATAAGAGAGAAGGCTATACGCAAGCTGAAACAGAATACAAAGAACAAGCTGCTCAAGGCTTACCTGGGCAGATAAAGCTGCGACGCGACCATAACGGACAGCGCCGCTGAAACAACAGAAAACAAGGAAAGAAATGAAGATTCGCACATTACTGGCATTGGCACTGCTGCTCATGCCGTCGCTTATGTTCGCACTGCAGAAGCAGGAGCGACTCTACGTATACGGTGTAGCCACATCGTTCAACGACTCTACGGTGTACATCACAGAGATTCAGCAGCTCGATTCGGCTTGGGTAGACACCAAGACGGGCTTTCTCTACAGCCGCAACAACTACTCGTTCCAGTTGCGCGACCATCTGAAGGCTAACGGATTCGCCACCCCCACTTGCGTAACCTACTTCGCAAAGACACGCAAGGAGATAGAGAAGAAATACGTGGCCATAAAGAAGCGCTACGCAACAAGAGGACACTACAACGTGAAATACGTCACAAAGCACGACTTTACATACAGCTGTCTCGTACCAGACGATAGCGAGCGTGCCGATTTGCAGACAAAGAAGGCGAAGAAGAAATAATGGATATCATAGCAGACCATTGCATCGCAGAACATAACGTGAGGGTTGTCTTTGCCGAAAACGGAAAGAACAACACCGAACTGTTACCGTCGTTCGAGCCTTTCAAGAAAGAAGGCTCAAACGACGATTTTCTTTTTACGCTGCGCGTGGACGACACGCTGGCTCCCGTGGCTAAGGACCGCCGCGAGCGCATAGACACGTTCGAGACGGGCAACGGCGACACCGTTGTAGACCTACTCGACAACGGCGGCTATCAGTATATAGTGAAGGACATACACGGACGCAGCTGCTGTCTGCTGCAGACCAACAAGGACTTCAGCGAGGGCGTTTGTGCGCTGAACGGCAACTATCAGATGCGCCAGTTCGGACTGAACAATGCGCTGATGATGCTCTACGCCTTCCGCGGCAGCTTCTTCGACACGTTGCTCATACATGCTTCGCTCGTGAGAAACGGCGGCTACGGCTATGCGTTCACCGCAAAGAGCGGCACGGGCAAGAGCACGCACACGCAGCTCTGGCTCGACAACATACCGGGTTCGGACTTGATGAACGACGACAACCCCGTGGTGCGCGTCATCGACGGCAAGGCGTACATCTACGGCAGTCCGTGGAGCGGCAAGACGCCGTGCTACCGCAACATTAAGGCACCGATCGGAGCCTTAACGCAGATAGTGCGCGCGAAGGAGAACCGCGTGGAGCGTTTAGCACCTACAAAGGCGTTCACATACATTCTGCCTGCCTGCTCTACGATGAAGTGGGACAAAGTGGTGTTCCGCAACACATACAACGCCGTGATACGACTCATCGAGGCTGCACAGTACATCTATGCGCTGCACTGTCTGCCCAACAAGGAGGCAGCAGAGGTGAGCTTCAAGACGCTGACAGCACCCCATCAGTAAAATCACAACACATCTCAACACATCAACATCTCACCACCTCAACACCTCAACACCTCACCATCTCACCACCACAACATCTCTCAACACCACACCATCTCACCACCACAACATCTCTCAACACCTCACCATCTCACCACCACAACATCTCTCACCACACAACACCTCACCATCTCACCACCATCTCACACCCTATCTCAACATGGAAAAAGAAATAAGACAGTACAACAATGCACAACTGATACCGTACTTCGTGGAGATGATAAACCAAGGGCACACCGTCACCTTCAAACTGAAAGGCTTCAGCATGCGCCCGTTCCTCGAAGACGGACGCGACAAAGCGATACTTGGCAAACACACCACCGTGCGTTGCGGCGACGCTGTGCTGGCAGAGATAAGTCCGAAGACGTACGTGCTGCACCGCATCGTGAATATCGACGGCGACAAGGTGACGCTGCGCGGCGACGGCAATCTCGGCACCGAGGAGTGTACGCTGGCAGACATACGCGGCATCGCTCTGGCGTTCTACCGCAAAGGACGCAGCACGCCCGACTATACCTCAGGACGCAAATGGCGCATCTATTCGGCTATCTGGACCCGACTGCTACCCATACGCCGCTACCTGCTGTACATATATAGAAAAGTAAACAGGTTGGAAAGGTAGAAAGTAAAAGAGTAAAAAGGTAAAAGAGTAAAAAGAATTAGCTAAGGCTTAGAAAGGCTTAGAAAGGCTTAGAAAGGCCTAAAAAGGCCTGGCTCAGCTTAATAACACCAAGAAATATGAAGATAAAGAAAGGTTTCGTCCTGAAGGACATTTGCGGCGAGAGCATTATCGTTGCAGAAGGCAAAGAGAACATCGACTTCACAAAGATTATCAGCATGAACGAGAGTTCAGCTTTCCTCTGGGAAAGCGTTAAGGACAAGGAGTTCGACGCTGAGACGCTGAAACATCTGCTCTGCGAGGAATACGACGTCGACGACGCTACGGCGGAAAACGACGCAAAGGCATTGCTCGACAGCTGGATAGAAGCAGAAATAGTTGAGTAAACAAAACACGCAAAAACGGCATATCCAAAAAACAAGGATATGCCGTTTTTGCATTTTTTAAAGTCTTAGTATTTCAAGACCTTGGCAGCCACACGCTTGAACTGCGGCATTGCCTTTCCTATGGATGCACCGATGTAAGTAGGGTCGCAAACTATGTATTTCTTTCCCTCTACGGTGACGAAATCGCCCGACACATTCTCGTTGAAGCATACCGCTGTGGCGATATGGTTAGGATAATCGAGCAACACGACATCGAGTTTCAGCAGGTTGCGCACCAGATATGAATAGAGCACCGAACGATCCTCGCAGTCGCAGTAGGGATAGTAGAATAGTTCCTCTACGAAGAACGGTTTCTCATAGCCGAACTGTTCTTGATCGGTGGCGTACTTGAAGCCGGTCTGCACGAAGTTGATGAGCAGGTTGGCAGCTTCGGTCTCGCTCTTGCCCTCAACGATAGGAGCAAGCGACGAGAGCAATCTGTCGGCAACAGCCGGGTTCACCTTCGCATTAACATACACGCTATAGTCGCACTGCGGCATGCTCTTGTAGAACAGCATCAGCGACTTGGGAACGTCGACAGATACCGCCACTGTGCCCGCACCATTCTTGTGTACGGAGTTGACCATTCCAGAATTGAGCAGCGGAGCGTTAGTTATCTGCATGTCGATACTGCTCTTTGCCTTCGGCGAATCCTCCTGACACATATAGAACTGGCAAGTCTCGTCGCTTGTAAGGTTGTAATAGTTGAGTCCGTCCTTAGTGAAATAAGGACGACCATACATCTTACAGTCGGTCGCTACGAAGAGAAGCATCTGGTCGCGGTCGGCACGGCGCGCCATCTTCGACTTATATCCGAGTTCGTTGAGTAGGAACTGCTGCATTACAACAGACGCATGTGCGTCGGCACAAAGGGCATTAGACACGTCGCGAACAAAGAGGAACACACCCCAATCGTTGAGCTTGAGGTCTTTCTTCAGCTGACGACAGTCGGCAAGCAACGGCTTGTAGTCGGCCTTGCACATCGCCTCGTAAGCATCGGCAACAGCCTTCTCGCGCATATTGCCTATAGAGCATACTCCCTTCAGCGACTTGTCTACGTAAATTCTCTGTCCGCAGTAGTTAATCATCTGCTTCTCTGACGACTCTTTATAGAGTGCGCTCATAGGTGCAGAAGGCTTAGCGGTCGGCACCGGTACCACTGTTGGCGGAGTGGTTGGAGGTGTCGGAGTTGCTGGCTTGGCTGCAGGAGTCGTAGGCTTGGCAGTAGGACTTGCAGGCTTAGCTGTTGGAGTCGCAGGCTTGAGAGTAGGAGTCGTAGGCTTGGTAGCTGGAGTCGCAGGCTTAGCTGTCGGAGTCGCAGGCTTAGGCTGCGGCTTTTCAAAGCCAACCTTCTCGCCGTCATTAATCTTGCCCTGCGGTCGCTGCTTGCTCTCGCCGGTAGACTGTCCGAGGATGTCCTCGATATCAAGTTCCACGGGTGGCGCCACCGGGTCCTTTTTCTCGTCGTATACGACCGGCTTCACAGGCTCCGGTTTGGTGCGCCTCTCCACCGGTTTCTTTGCCTCAAACTCCTTCCAAGGATTGCGCAGGAAACTGATGAACTGCTTGTTGGCATCGTCAATGAACTTGTCGAACGACTGCACCTCAGTCTTTATGAAGTTGTCGAAATCGTCGTCTACAACTTGTGCCTGAGTCCCCATACAACACGTTGCACCTAAAGCAAATAATATCAATCTTTTCATTTGTACGGGTTTCGTTTAGTTAATCATTATCTAAAAAATCCGAAGAAGAGCAGACGAGTCTACCCTTCCCCGGATTGGATAAAACATCTCAAAGAAATTACTCGTCTGCCGGTACCGGCTCACCGATGAACTCCTCAACCTGCTCTGAGAGGTCGTCGAGGGCTGCCTTCTTCTTTGCTTCTCTTGCAGCCTCCTCGCGAGCCTTCTTAGCAGCAGTCTCGTCGAGAGTCATGTAAACCTGGAACTCCTTAACGCCGCCCTTCTCGCGAACGAGCATGAAGTGTACCTTTACAAGACCAGAAATCTTTGTGTTGACACCTGACTCGTAAGCAGCACCGAACTTGTCAATCTCCATACCCGACTGTTCGCTTGCATCAGACGACATGACACTCTTCATCTTACCTACGACCTGAGCCTTTGCACGGCTTGCATAGCTTGTGATGCCGTTCATCATGGCGTTATCGCGACCTATCTTCGGGTTCTTACCTACAGCAAGACCTGTGATCACAAGGTGGTTGTCGGGGTCAGCCTCAACGTATGTGCGATACTTTGTCAATGCGTACTCCATTGTAGAAGCTGTAGCATACAATGACCAACCTGCCTTCTTCCACTCTTTGCAGGTCTTCTTTACATCCTTTGCCAACGCTTTCGACTGAGCAAAAGCTACTGATGTGCCGCAGAACACAAGGGCTATAGCCAGTAAAACATTAAAAATTCTCTGTTTCATAATAGTTCAGTTTAAATAATTATTAATTATTTTGTTTAATTCTTTCACTCTTCAAATCTCTTGGTCTAAACTTTATTAAGACTAAATCTGAAACATTTTCAGACTAAGGTTTAGAGCCCGAAAACCAGTCTACTCCCAATTTGTAGAATACTGCAACGCTACCTTGATAGGTTCGATAGCTCCGGTGTTGGGGTTTACGACCGTGAGCGTGCCGTTAACGAATGCGAAGTCGCCCTTTTTCACCTTACGCAGCGAGCAATCGCCCTTCGCCAGCATCTTTATCTGGATGAGTCCTTTTGTAGAATAGACGGCGTCTGCATTGTCGAAGATAAGCGGCACGGCGAGGTCGGGCACATTAAGTTCAAGACTCTTCACCGCAAACTTGCTGCCATTGCGGTTGTTGACAGTAAGGCGCACGGTGATGTCGGTCACTTCACGTGCGGCTGCGTCAACCATTGCGGCTGTCAGCATTACCTTTCCTTCAGGAACAAGCGAGAGCCTTTGGTCGGCATTGCCTGCACCAGCTTCAGCCAGCGAGAACTTATGCGAAAGACGCTTACCGTCGAGGCGCAACTGCACATTGATGAAGTTTTCTTCGTCCTCAATACAGTCGCTATCGTCGTATGTGATGACGAACTTGCCGTCGGCTGTAGGACGCACATTGAGCTGCGAAGCACAGTTCGACTTCAGTGTGGGCACCGTAGACACCTTGACAGGCATGCCCTTCAACAGTAGCTGGCAGTGGTATTCGCCATGCTTAACGAACTCTCCAGTGAGGCTGAGCGCATCATAAAGCTGACGATAGCGCTTCTTCAAGCCGTCAACCTGCTCCAAACGCACATCATCAAAGAAGTAAGCCTTAAGAGCGTCGAGCTCGGTGATGGCAGTCTTGATGTCTTCCACCGCTTCTATATTGTTCAACTTCTGTTCCAACGACTCGTACTTGGCAGTCATCTCCTTGTCGAGAGTCTCAAACTCAGCCTGAAGCGTGAGTTGCTCGCTGCGCGAGTAAGGATAGAGCACCGAATACTCGTAATAACCCTTGCCCGTCTTCTTGTTGAGCATACGCTGCCAATAGATGCCGGCAATCTTGTTTGGCGAAATGCCCTTGAGGAAAGGCAGATTAGCCGACTTTATCTTTGAAAGACGTGTGAACTCGTCGCGCGAATCGACGCTGCCGTTCTCCACAACCTCGCTCGACTCGTTGCGCTGCGACACACTGACATTGCTTGCCACCGAGAGAATGATGCGTTCTGTCACCTCCGTCATCGCCTTCACCTGAGCGTCGGCAAGAGAACTGGCAGTGACGGTAACTACAAACGCTCCATCGTTGGCTTGGTTAAGCCATTCGGGAGTCTTCTTTGCGCTACGCTCCACCACCTTGTCCTGTGCCAATGTCATGCAACACGCAGCAAGAAGCAGACACAAAGCCAATGATATTCTTTTCATAATATACCTAATTATTACCAGTTAACCTTCAAGTTGCGAATCTCCACTATACCATCGCGCACTTTGAGCTTCAGATAAGACACTGTCTCCATAGGATGGTCGTAGTTGATGATGTAGAAATCGTGCTTCAGCTTGACGCGTGCCGGCATGCTCACCCATTCGTATGACGAATCGTTAGAGGTAACAGCCATATTTTCACGAGTGAGTTCGCGTCCGTTGTCGTCAATCACTACGTTCATTGCGATGTCGCCGTTTGAGATATTCGCATTATTGTTGACGTATTCGGCCTTTATGGTGATGCGCTTCTGCATAGGATTGCCCGTGCAACTGAGAATGCGGAAGTCGAGGTCGTTCTTAGAGATGGTTATCTCGCACTCTGGAGCGGCAGGAGCTGGCGCCGGAACGGGTTTCTCCACAATCTTCTCAACTACAACCGGCTTCTCCACAACCTTCTCCACAACAACAGGCTTCTCTACAACCTTTTCCACAACAACCGGTTTCTCTACGACCTTCTCCACAACCTTCTCTACGACGACCGGCTCTGGAGTGTTGTCCATATTCTCAAGAATCTGCTTCTGCAAAGCCGCAGCCTGGTCGTAACAAGGCACGTTGGCTGTAGCGGCAGACAGATAGCTCACTGCCTCCTGACACCGGTTCTGGTTATAAAGACTCTGAGCCTTCTGCAGAATGAAAGCGCAATTGTTAGCGTAATAGTCAGCAATCTTCTTGCGTGCCGTATTGATGAAGCGCGTGAAGGCAGGTGCAGTCACCTTTATGTTCTTCACCATCGAGAGCATAGCCTTCTCCTTGTTGCCTACAGCTTCGCCCTGAACCGGAATCGTCACACTATAATACTCTGCACCGTCGATGATGTTCTTGGCGATAAGCACCAGTTCGCCTTGAGCCAAAGAGACGTTTCTCACCATGCCGCCGTCTGTAGACAGCACTTTGTCGAGAGACAACGACGGCGAAACAGCGAATACGTTGTACACATCGGCTACAGCAGCACTGTTGCGGTTGAACACCTGATGCAGCTTAAGGTCGAGCGCATTGACAACATCCTCAGACAAGCCCTTTGTCTCCGACTTCAATATGGTGAAGTGTATATCGCTTTGTGCATATCCTACCATTGCAACGAATAGGAATATAATCTGTAAGAATGTCTTTTTCATAAAACACCTTTATATAGAGTTATTGAATCATAATTTCGAGCTTCTGTCCCTGTGCCGTTACAGAAGCCTTATAGCCATCGCCCAACTGAGTCTTGAGGAATTTCTTCAAGTCGCTGCTGAAGTTTGACAACGTGTAAGAGCGTCCGCGCTCCACATTCCACAACGGGATGTTCAAGGTCATGTGTATATACTTATCGGTGTTGTTGCTCATGTCATAGACGCTGTTCTGCGCATGGCTGCGCAACCACTCGTCAAGCACATACTTGAAGTTGTCGCCGGTAGACGGACTGTCCTGATCGAAGTCCCAATCGTCGATAGAGTTAGAGATTGTCATGTCTACATACACCTCTCTGCCCTGGCTCACCATAGCCTCAAACGATGTCTTTATCTGGTTGAAGAAGTCGGCCTTTATCTTCTTGAAGGCATAGTCGACGAGTTCCGACTCGCTCACATTGCCTTTATAGTATTTTCCGCTGGGGAATGTAGCAGAAGCAAGATTGCCGTTTGTCTGACTCTCCACAGCGCTTATGCTCAACTGACACTCCATCTGGTTGTTTGCATCTGTAACAACCGCTGCATCAACGGTGACGATGATGTCGCCAGGCAGCTGCTGCACAATCATTGTATTGATGTCCGACTGGCTTTGCGTGCGCATCATCTCATCTTTCTTCGAGTTGCGCAGTTGCGATACGAAGTTACGAGTCTTGTAACCTTTCTTTGTAAACTCGCCAGTCATCTTGTCGAGAGCGTATTTCTTTGCCTCGCTTGCGTCAATGGCTTCAAGCATAGCCTGGAAGTCGGAGCCTTTGCTCGCCTTCAGACCAGGCACAATAACGATAGTAGGGTTGAGTGCCGATGTGCTTTTCTTTGCACTTGCCACGCCCCACGACGGAGATATCGACATGTTGTTATGCTGCAAGTCGGCGATAAGCGACTTCACGTTTATCGAGAGCTGCACCGTGACACGCACCTTGTTGCCTACCTTCTTGTCGCCAACGGTCTTTACCTCGCTTGTGATGTAGTTGATGTAGCGCGACTCCGAGAAAAAGCGATAGTCGTAGTCGTTACGCTCCACAGCAACCATAGGCGTGCCGTCCTTCACGCCTTCTATACCAGCATGAAACAGAGTATGAAAAGCCGACTTGGCAGCCAACAGAGCAGCGTCCTTCTTCTTGTCGGCAACGGCTGAAGAACGTACTGTGATTATATTACCGTCCTGCGACACCAATGTAGCATCGGTAGAATAGACTTCTGCATTTATATTTGTACAGAAGATGAGTCCAAATAAGAGAGATAAGATTATTCTGGTCATAGATAAAAAAGATAAAATATTTCTGTTTTCGTGCCGATATAAACTAATGACATGGCTCCATTTTTTCAATGAAGTCATGCCATTTTTATAGACAAAGTATAATTATATCAACCCCTTTGCCGTGTCAAGTAATGTTTTTTTATGGAACACCTCAACCTCAATCTTCTGCTGAGCGTCCATAGCAGCCTTTATCTCCTTGCCGCCCTTTACAACGTCGCAAAGTGTGAGGTCCTCGCCCTCAACAGCGCTCACCTTAAGCTCGCCGATCTCCTTGCGTGAGTTGCGGCCAGCAACAGTGCGAAGCTCGTATACCTTGAAACGTGCCTTGCTGCCTACACCATGAGCAGAACCGAGACTGATGTACACCTGCTTAGCCTCATCACCCTTAGTAGCGTTGATTTCGAGGATTGTACCATTGAGTTTGAAAGCCTCATCAACCAAAGCGCGTACAGCCTTGCGTGCGAACTTGGCAACGTCTACAGCAGCAGCGTCTGGTGTATCGCCAGTAGCCATTTCTGTTATGCTCTCGCCATGCTTGAATGTCTTTGAAGCAATAGTTGTGCCGTTCTTAGGATCAACAACCTTCAATGTATAGTTTACTACAGCAGCATACCACTCCGACTTGCCGTCGTCAGAACGCTTGTGGTCTACAGACAATGATGTGATTGTGCCCTGCAACAGATAGTTTGCACCGAGCTGTGTCATCACAGCGAGACGAGAAGCGTCACCTGCTGCCGACAGCTCGCCATTCTCACGACGTGCTTTCTCTACTCTCAAAGCGTCTTCTGCATCAACGTCAGTGATAAGAACGCGATTGGTCTCCTGGATGCCTTCGATCACTTTGCTGCGAAGAGCCTCAGCCCAAGAATCCTTCACGTTAGACGGATGAGCAAAATAATCTATGAATACTGATGACTTGCCTTCTGTCTGCTTCTGTGCAGACACTGTGATTGCTCCACATACGAACAACACTACAAATAAAACACGTAGGAATGATGATTTCATAATAGGTATATTTAAAGTTATTAATCAGTTATGTCAGTTTATGTCCGCAAATATACAACTATTTTATAATACCAAACAAGTATAAGTTAAAAATTTTTCTTTCAGACGTTTCAAATTTACGTATTTTAACAAGATCAGTCCAATAATGCACAATAACATCCATATTTAAACAATAATATACATCTATTATTATTCAACGGCTAAAGAAACTAAAAAAGGTTGAAAACGCAACATATTATACAATATTGCGTTTTCAACCTTATTATATATATCAGTCAGAAAACTGGTCTGACTATACTATTCTGACTTACCGAATTACTCGATAACAACGAGCGGAGAGTCCTCAAGCACGCTCTCGCCAGTCTTCACGCAGATAGCAGTAACCTTTCCGTCCTTCTCTGCTTCGAGGTTGTTAGCCATCTTCATAGCTTCGAGCACTACGACTACGTCGCCAGCCTTCACCTCGTCGCCTACAGCAACCTTGATTTCGGTTACGACGCCCGGCAGCGGAGCCTTGAGCGCGTTGGCTGTGTTCACATTAGCAGCGCTTGCTGTCTCGCCTTCCTCTGCCTCAGCAGCCGGCTGACCGAGCACCACCTTCTTCTTCTCTGGCTCAGCCTCCTGCTCCATCTCGACCTTGAAAGCCTCACCGTTGACTGTTACGTCGGCGATGTTGCCCTCTACGTCCTCAATCTGCACCTTGTACTCCTTGCCGTCGATTGTATATTTAAATTCTTTCATTTCTTTTTATGGTTTTGCTGTTAAACTTAAGAACTTGGCGTTCCACATAGTCTGACGCGGCTGTATGGTGATGAAGCCCGGTTCTTTATCGTGTACGTTGTTGCCCTGATACTCGTATAGAGCCATGGCAATGGCAGCATATATATTCTTGTCCATACTTTGTAACCTGTTTACTTGTAACCTTGTCTACTTGTTTACTCGTCTACTTGTAAAACAAATTACATCGGCATACAACCATGCTTCTTAGCCGGCAACTGCTGACGCTTTGTAGCGAGCTGTGCCAGACCGCGGCAGATGCGGAAGCGTGTGTTGCGCGGTTCGATTACGTCGTCGATGTAGCCGTAAGAAGCAGCCTCGTACGGGTTGGCGAACTTCTCTGTGTACTCGTCTTCCTTCTCTGCGAGGAATGCCTTAACGTCTTCGCCAGCCTCCTTCTTAGCCTTAGCTTCCTTGCCGCAGAGGATTGCAACGGCACCGCTTGCACCCATAACCGCAATCTCTGAAGACGGCCATGCGAAGTTGAGGTCTGAACGCAGCTGCTTGCAGCCCATAACGATGTGCGAACCGCCGTAGCTCTTGCGCAGAGTGATTGTAATCTTAGGAACGGTAGCCTCGCCGTAAGCGTAGAGCAACTGTGCTCCGTGCTGGATAACGGCGTTGTACTCCTGACCTGTACCCGGCAGGAAGCCCGGCACGTCGACGAGCGACACGATAGGAATGTTGAATGCGTCGCAGAAGCGCACGAAGCGTGCAGCCTTGCGGCTTGCGTTAACGTCGAGAACACCTGCGTATGCAGCCGGCTGGTTGGCTACGATACCAACGCTCTGACCGTTGAAGCGTGCGAAACCGATGATGATGTTCTTAGCGAACTTAGGCTGTATCTCGAAGAACTCGCCGTTATCGGTGATTGCGCCGATAACCTTGTACATATCGTAAGCCTTGTTCGGGTCGTCGGGGATAATCTCGTTGAGAGAGTCCTCCATACGGTTAATCGGGTCGTTGCACTCTACGCGCGGAGCCTCTTCAGTGTTGTTGCTCGGGATGAACGAGAGCAGGCTCTTAATCATCTCGATAGCCTCTTCCTCTGTCTTTGCAGCGAAGTGTGTCACACCGCTCTTTGTAGCGTGAACCGATGCACCGCCGAGGTGCTCAGCGTCGATGTCCTCGCCCGTTACGGTCTTCACAACCTTCGGACCTGTGAGGAACATGTATGAAGTCTGCTCCTTCATGATGATGAAGTCGGTGAGAGCCGGCGAGTAAACCGCACCGCCTGCGCACGGACCCATGATAGCAGAAATCTGCGGGATGACGCCCGAAGCGAGGATGTTGCGCTCGAAGATCTCGCCGTAGCCAGCGAGAGCGCAGATGCCTTCCTGAATACGAGCACCGCCCGAGTCGTTCATGCAGATAACCGGTGCGCCCATAGTCATAGCCATGTCCATCACCTTGCAAATCTTCTGCGCCATTGTCTCAGAGAGCGAACCGCCGTTGACGGTGAAGTCCTGAGCATATACGTAAACCAAACGGCCGCCTATTGTAGCGCTACCTGCTACGACACCGTCGCCATAGTAGTGCTTCTTCTCCATACCGAAGTTAGTACAACGATGCTTCTTGAACATGTCGTACTCCTCGAACGAGCCTTCGTCGACGAGCATCTCGATACGCTCGCGTGCTGTGTATTTGCCGCGTGCGTGCTGCTTCTCAATGGCTTTTTCGCCGCCACCGAGACGAGCCTGTTCGCGCTTAGCGACCAGTTCCTTGATTTTTTCTACTTGTTTGCTCATAATTTTATTTTGCTATTTCTTTGTTCTTTCTTTAATATAAAAAATTGCGTACATTCTAATCCAGTGTGCAAAATTACTAAAAAAAGAACAAAGAAGGCTATATCATTGATATAAATTTTGTTACTACGTCTATTTCATGCTGTCGTCTACGAACGAGAAGGGCAGCAAGTCTTTAGCCGACTGCAGGCTGTAGACGCCTTTCTTGCCGTAGAGCAGCACGCGTATGGGCTGCTTGTAGCGGTCTTCTACGCCGAGTATCACCTGGCGGCAAGCTCCGCAGGGGCTTACCGGCTCGTCGAGCAGTCCGTTTGCGTTGCGCGCTACGATGGCGAGTGTCGAAACGGGCTGGTCTGGATAGTTTGCCTGTGCGGCGAAGAGGGCTGTACGCTCGGCGCACAGACCTGAGGGGAAGGCTGCGTTTTCCTGGTTTGCACCAGTCACGATGATGCCGTTGGCGAGGCGTAACGCGGCTCCTACGTAGAAGTTGCTGTACGGGGCGTATGAGCCGTGGGTTGCTTTCAGCGCACGGTCTACAAGTTCGCGGTCAGCAGTGTTGAGTTCGTCGAGCTGAAAGTGCTCAACGCGGATGTGAATGTCAATTTCTTTCATAGTTTAAAGGTGGTGAGATGGTGAGGTGGTGAGGTGGTGAGGTGTTGAGATGTTGTGGTGGTGATGGGGTGATGGGGTGAGATGGGGTGAGATGGGGTGAAGATACTTACTCCTGCGGATTCGGTTCTTCCGTCTTTTCCTCCTTGAATTCGTATGCTCCGACGTCAGGTCGCTCGTCGCGCGGCATGGCGTTGCGGTCGGTCTTTGTAGCCGTAGCTGGGTCGGCGCGGTCGATAGCCACCGATGTCTTGGCGAGTCGGAAGTCGTAGTCCTGCTGGTCGCCGTCCACCTTCTTGAAGTGGTTGGTGCATACCGAGTCGGCGTTCTCCTTCTCCTCGAACACCACATTCACGAAGTGCGGCTTTTCTTCCTCCTTCGTCACCTCGGGTGTGCGTATCACGCAGTTCTCAAACTGATAGTTGAAGGCGTTAGGCTCTGCGGCATTCTCGCTCGCAGCGTCCTTCACGGGCTTTCCGCCCATCATCTCGTCGGCGCTATAGCCCGTGATGAGCGTGTTGCGACAGACAAACTGCTGCAGCGGGTGCTTTAGCGCCGAGAAGCTGAGCGCACTGGCGCGGTTTGAGTCGAACGGATAGAACTGTGCCAGCGTGCAGTTGTTCACCAGCACGTCGCCGCCTTCCACGCCGAGGCAGTTGTTGAGCGCATTCGTAAGCTGCGAGTTCTCTACCGTCACCTTCGAATTTTCTACATACAGCGCGTGTCCCTGACAGTTGTGTATGGTCGAATTGGCTATGGTGAGCGTCTGCCGAGCCACATCCGACGAGTCGACACGCACGCCGTTGAACGCACTGTGCAAGTCGGTGAACTCCATCCTGTTGTCGTACGACTTCTCCATGAAGTGTACGCCATTCCACAGTCCGCTCATACGGTCGTAAGGCAGATAGTCGAACATATAGTCGAGTCGGTCGCCGCGCAGCGTTACGGGCTGTTCGGCTGTGCCCTTGCATACGAGTCGTCCCTTCACGTCGATGCCCGCTCCGTCGTGGAAGAAGAGCGTAGCGCCCGGCGCTATGGTGAGCGTAGCGCCCTCCTCTACGGTCATCGGTCCGTAGACTACGAGCGGTTTGCCGGCAGTTATGGTGTAGTCGGTCGTGATAGTCTTGTTGCGTGCGAAGTCGGCGTCCCACGACCATGCGTTGAGCACCACCTTCTGCTCCACTCCACTCTCGAGTGCGAACACGAGGCGGTCGTTCAGCTCCTTCGGTGCGTCCCCGTGGTTCACGGCTGTGGTCACTTCCACGAACACGCGTATGCTGTCCTTGTTGCGCACCTCTATGTCGTTCGCCTTATAGCCCTGTTCCGGACTCAGATATACGCCGTCTACATTCACGCGGAATCCGTTCTGGTTGCCACCTTCGAGGCGCACCGACGTGCAGCGCAGTCCTTTACCCGAGCGGTTGCTCACCCAGAAGTCGCGCGTCGACGACGGCACGGTAGAGAACACGGTGTCAAGGCGCACCGTGTCGGTAGAGAACGTGAGCAGGTTGTTCGGCGATGTTGTGAAATCGTCGATATCGTCGCATGCGCTTAAGCCGAACACGCCCAGCGCACACATTATTATATATATATGAATATGTTTCATCGTAATACTTATAACGCAGAAACTGCGGTTTTATTGTATCATTACAATCAATTGCTATTGTTTAAGCGCCTTCAAGAAAGATCTTGCTCCGTATAACGGCACATTTGTCAACCTGCCTTCTTCACGATAATCGCTCATTGAGAAACGCAGACCATGCATATCGGGGTTTTCGGAAAGCGTTGTCTTGAGCGACTTCGACTGTAGGTTTTCTTCTGCTTTCACCTCTACCGGACAAACCGCAGTGTCTGCCTGAACGACAAAGTCGAGTTCGAGCTGACTGTTGTCCTTGCTGTAATAGAATACTGGCAGATCTGACAACGACTTCATCTGCGAGCAAACGAAATTCTCCGTGAAATCGCCCTTGCCGCTATTGTCTGTGCTTGGCAGAAGAAGCATGACAGGCGGAGTAAGACTCATCGCTCCAAGCAGTCCGCAATCGAGCATAAACAGCTTGAACGCAGAGATTTCTTCATGTATTTTCAATGGCATAGCAAGCGTTGTTACGCGGTTCACCTTATATACCAGCCCTGCATCCAGCAACCACTGTATAGCAAGTTCGTAATCCTTCGCACGTGCACCTTTCTTCACAACTCCGTATATGAACTTGCGGTTTTCCTTAGCAAGTTGCGAAGGAATGGAATGCCACACCTGCCCGATGCGCATCACCTGCTCGGCAGGTGCGTGTTTTGAAATATCCTTCTCGTAGGCTGCAAGTATCTCGTTCTGCACTTCCCTCACCAAGTTGGCGTCATTGGTCTGCACAAATTTGTCTACCGCCTCAGGCATACCGCCCACCAGATAATACTCACGCAGATGCTGTATATAAAGTGTTCGCAATCCTTTCACAAAGTCCCAACGCTGCGCCTGCAGCAAATCTACCATTTGTTTCCTGTTGCGCGCAAGCAGGAATTCCTCGAAAGTCATCGGATACATATTGAGCGTGTTCACCTTTCCTACCGGATACGAATCGCCATCATGAAGCGTAAGTCCGAGCAACGACCCTGCCACCGCAACATGATATTGCGGCGCATCCTCGCAGAAATACTTAAGCGACGCCAATCCCCGCTTCAGCTCCTGCACCTCGTCCATTATGATTAGTGTCTTGCCGGGCTGAATGTTCACGCCGGTTATCGCACCGATGGTCAACAATATGCGTCCGATATTATAGTCGGGAGTGAAAAGGTCGCGCACAAGAGCGTTGTTGTCGCAGTTTATGTATGCAACATTATCATATTCGCGCCTGCCGAACTCCTTTAGTATATATGTCTTGCCAACCTGCCTCGCTCCAAGCAAAATCAGCGGTTTGCGGTCGTTACGGTTCTTCCACCTGACCAAGTCGTCCATTATAAATCTTTCCATAACAAATTGTCATTTGTCTTACACGATGCAAAGATACTGATAATCAGCGATAAAAACAAGTATTTTACATTTTTATGAGTGACTTTCCGCCGAATCACTACACTTTTATGAGGGACTTTCCGCCGAATCACAACACTTTTACGAGGGACTTTCCGCCGAATCACTACACTTTTATGAGGGACTTTTCGCATAAGGATGCTGTGAAAGCTCCAGACACAAAAAGCGGTTGCACGTGCCCGAAGGCTCATGCAACCGCTTCTTATATTTCGTTTTATTACTATTGTCTGAGCAAGCTCACTTTTACTTTGTGAGGTTGATCTTGTTGTTTACATTTACAGCCTCTGCAACGGCTGCACAACAAATTGCGAAGATAAATCCGAAAATCATCATAATCTTAATCCTTTCTTTAATTTTTTAATTGTTATCCTTACTGTGTTTTTCTGTGTTTCTCATCTTTACCTCTTTTCATAACCTTGCCCGAAGGCAGTCGGTTACTTCTTGAGGCTGATTTTGTTGTTGATCTTTACTATTTCAGCTATCGCTGCACAACAAATCGCAAAAATAAAACTGAAAATAACCATAATGTTACCCTTTCTTTAATTTTTACTTTGTTATCCCTAATTACCTATTCTCTTTTCTTGCCTTGCGGCATACGTCAGCCACGCTTCCAGCGTAACCTCGTTCGTTATTTACTGATGCAAAGTTAATGCCTTTTGTGTTCGCACACAACAAATAGAGGGGATATAGTCGTTTCATACGCTTTTTATTGATATCGGTCAAAGAAGGCATATATTAATAGTTAGATAATTGACATAAAACAAGCGGAAATATATACAAATATATGACAAACACATGACATTATGTACATAATATTTACAAAAACAGTGCCTTTTTGTCAGATTTTATTATCCTGCTGTCAGACAAATCCTGTAGCATCCGTAGCTTCTCTTCTGAGAGTTTGTCCAGCTTGGCCAGTTTCTTGTTGTATTTCCACCAGTTGAGCAGTCCCCGGTTCTCCACCTTCTTCTTGTCGGGCAGCTGATGATGCTGCTCCACATAGTCCTTTAGCTGCTGATACTTGGTCAGCCATTTGGTTTCATTCACTGTTGCCATACACCTTATATTATATATTCCGCAAGTTTTCAACTTGCTCTGCTAGTTGACAAGCAGGCAAGATACGAGTAAACAAGGAGACCGCAAAAATACAACAATAAACTAACACTTCAAAAAAGAGAAAACACTTATAGGGATTTTCCCTCCCACTTTAGGGAAAAACCCTTTGGCAGCACCGGGAATTGTTGTTTCTTTGCACCAGAGAAAAGAACATTACGAACATAAAACACAATGATCATGAAAAGGTTTATATTATCAATGGCATTGCTTCTCACCGTGGCACTATCCACAATGGCGATGAGCTACGAGCAGGCAAGGGACAGAGCACTCTTCCTGACCGACAAGATGGCTTACGAGCTGAACCTGAACGATGAGCAGTATGAGGCAGCATACGAGGTGAACCTCGACTATCTGATGAGCATAAGCACCTATGATGACCTCTACGGCACATACTGGACGAGAAGAAACATGGATCTCAGCTATATCCTCTTCGACTGGCAGTATAACGCCTTCTGCTCAGCGGCATATTTCTACCGCCCGCTGGTATGGACCGACGGCGTGTGGCGATTCAGCATCTATGCACGCTACCCGAACCGCACATACTTCTATTTCGGCAGACCGGCATTCTATGCCACATACTACGGCGGACACAGCTGGCACAGAAACGGCGGACGCAGCTGGTATCACGGACGCACCTTCGGACCTCGCCCAGGAGAGAGCCGCTTTGGAATGAGAGACA
>OMCE01000552.1_pt1 | contig 19040 bp, 15 predicted proteins | sample 1644981 | NCBI WGS metagenome assembly OMCE01 (sample SAMEA103958151, study PRJEB25191) | human gut metagenome | reverse complement strand
ACCAGGTAACTGTAGATTCTGCAAATGCAACAAAGAAATACGGTGTTGCAGTAAAATGCGCTACCATTACACCAAATGCAGCACGTATGACGGAGTACAACTTAAAGGAAATGTGGAAGAGTCCGAATGGAACTATCCGTGCAATGTTAGATGGAACGGTATTCCGTGCACCAATCGTTGTAAAGGGAATTGAGCCATGTGTTAAGAACTGGAAGAAACCGATTACCATTGCAAGACATGCTTACGGTGATGTATACAAGGCTTCTGAAATGAAGATTCCGGGACCGGGAAAATGTGAACTGGTTTATACAGCAGAGGACGGAACAGAAACAAGAGAACTGATTCATAACTTTACCGGAGCAGGTGTTGTCCAGGGACAGCATAACTTAAATGATTCTATCGAAAGCTTTGCAAGAAGCTGCTTTAGCTATGCACTTTCTACCAGACAGGATTTATGGTTTGCAACCAAGGATACCATTTCCAAAAAATATGACCATACTTTCAAAGATATTTTTCAGGAAATCTTTGATGCAGAATATAAAGAAAAATTCGAAGAAGCAGGAATTACCTACTTCTATACCTTAATCGATGATGCGGTAGCCCGTGTGATGAAAGCAGAGGGCGGCTTTATCTGGGCATGTAAGAACTATGATGGAGATGTTATGAGTGATATGGTATCATCTGCATTTGGTTCCCTTGCCATGATGACTTCCGTACTGGTATCACCGGCAGGATATTATGAATATGAAGCTGCACACGGAACAGTTCAGCGTCACTATTATAAACATCTCAAGGGAGAAGAAACATCCACCAACTCCGTAGCAACTATTTTTGCATGGACCGGAGCTCTCCGTAAGAGAGGTGAATTAGATGGCAACCAGGAGTTAAGCACATTTGCCGATAAACTGGAAAAAGCCTGTGTAGATACGATTGAATCCGGAAAGATGACCAAAGACCTTGCGCTGATTACTACAATTGAAAATCCGACTGTATTAAACAGTGAAGACTTTATCAAGGCAATCCGTGCTACATTAGAGAAAATGTTATAAATTTTATACTCCGGGAGGGCAGAATAGTGTGCCGTCCCGGAATTTTCAGCTATAAAAAGCCCTTGTAAAGAATGCTTTACTTATGGGGTGAAGAGAAAAAGTGAGGAGACTTCCATGATTTTAGCCTGTCAGAATATCAGTAAATCCTTTGGGACAGACACCATAATACAGAATGTTTCTTTTCATGTAGAAGATAATGAGAAAACAGCAATTGTCGGCATCAATGGTGCCGGCAAATCTACGTTATTGAAAATTATAGTGGGAGAGCTGGCACCGGACAGTGGCGAGGTAACCGTTGCAAAAGGAAAAACCATCGGTTATCTTGCCCAGTATCAGGATAAAGACAGCAACGAGACCATTTATAATGAAGTGCTTCATGCCTGCGATGCATTAATCGAAAAAGAAGAAAAGCTTCGTAAAATGGAAGAAGACATGCAGCATGTAAGCGCAGATGAATTAGAAAAATATATGGAGCAGTATAACCGTTTCAGCCATGCCTTTGAATTAGAGGGCGGACTGACTTTTCGCAGTGAGATAAACGGTGTGTTAAAGGGACTTGGTTTTTCGGAAAATGATTTCGGAAAGAAAATGTCAGAGTTATCCGGAGGACAGAAGACCAGAGTGGCATTAGGCAGACTTCTGGTAACCAAGCCTGACATTATCATGCTCGACGAGCCGACCAACCACCTTGATATGGCATCGATTGCATGGCTTGAAAACTATCTTTTGAATTATAAAGGAGCCGTAATTATCGTAGCCCATGATCGTTATTTCTTAGACCGGATTGTTACGAAGGTAGTGGAAATATCCCGCCATACGGCAACGGTATTTCCGGGAAATTATACCGCATATGCGAGGCAGAAGGAAATACAGCGTGAAAGTCTTTTGCGACAGTATTATAACCAGCAGCGGGAAATCAAGCACCAGGAAGAAGTAATATCCAAGTTAAAATCCTTTAACCGGGAAAAGTCCATTAAGCGTGCGGAAAGCCGTGAGAAGGCATTGGATAAAATAGAACGTATTGAGAAGCCAATCGATGAAAAAACAGATATGCATATTACATTGGAGCCGGAAATTACCAGTGGAAATGATGTACTTTCGGTGAAAGGACTTTCAAAATCTTATGAGCATAAACTGTTTTCAAACATTGATTTTCAGATTAAGCGAGGGGAAAAAGTTGCCTTAATCGGAAATAACGGTACCGGGAAAACCACCATTTTAAAGATTATCAATGGAATTGTAGACGCAGATGCCGGGGAGATAAAGCTTGGAAGCAATGTGGAAATCGGATATTACGATCAGGAGCATCAGAACTTAGACCCGGATAAGACGTTATTTGATGAAATTGCAGATGCTTATCCGAATCTGAAGGCAACGAAGATTCGAAATGTGTTAGCGGCATTTTTATTTACGGATGATGATGTGTTTAAGCGGATTCGTGATATCAGTGGTGGAGAAAGAGGTCGTGTTTCACTGGCAAAACTGATGTTATCCAATGCGAACTTCTTAATTTTAGACGAGCCGACCAACCACCTTGATATTATGTCAAAGGAAATTTTAGAGTCAGCCATCAATTCCTATACCGGAACGGTGCTTTATGTATCCCATGACCGTTATTTTATTAATAAAACTGCCAGCAGAATTCTTGATTTAAAGAATGAAACAATTCTAAATTATATTGGAAATTATGATTATTATCTGGAGAAAAAGGAAGTTCAGGAGTTAGCGGCGTTTGGCACAGCTACACAGGATCGTGCAGACAATTCAGCAGAAAAAGGAAATGTCATTGTTTCCGATGGAACTGGAGAAAATAAGGGAACAGAGCAGATATCCGGCGGAGGAAAACAGAAGTTAAGCTGGGAAGAAATGAAGAAACAGCAGGCAGCAAAACGTAAGCTGGAAAACGAATTAAAGCGTACAGAAGATGAAATTGCTAAGAGAGAGGCAAAGATAGAAGCATTAAATGATGAACTGTCAAAGCCGGAGGTAGCATCAAATTCCTATGAATTAAACAAAATCCATGAGGAGCAGATGCAGGAAGAGGCAGCGCTGGAAGAACTCTATGCAAAATGGGAAGAATTAAGTTTACAGAAAGATTGTTAAAGTTGTAACACATTGACATCCTTTCGGCAAGAAACTATAATTATTGTAGGGTATTGAGAGCAGGAGGAACTGGCAGAATGAGCAAAGAAATATCACAGGCAGTAATTCGTAGAATGCCAAGATATTACCGATATCTGGGGGAACTTTTAGATGAAGGGGTAGAACGTATTTCATCGAATGAACTGAGTGCAAGAATGAAAGTGACCGCATCGCAGATCAGACAGGATTTAAATAATTTTGGTGGTTTTGGACAGCAGGGATATGGGTACAATGTACAATTTCTGTATGAAGAAATCGGAAAGATTATGGGATTAAATGAACAGCATAATATTATTATTATTGGAGCTGGTAACTTAGGACAGGCACTTGCCAATTATGTGAAGTTTGAAAAACTCGGCTTCGTCATAGTAGGATTGTTTGACGTGAATCCGGAGTTATGCGGAAAATCCATTCGTGGCAATAAAATCGAAATGATTGATAAACTGGAAGAATTTGTAAAGACACATAAGGTAGATATTGCTACACTGACTATGCCGAAAGAAAAGGCAGATGCTGTGGCAAACCAGCTGGTAAGCCTTGGTGTACATGCAATCTGGAATTTTGCCCATGTGGATCTGGAAGTGTTGGATGAAAATGTTGTAGTGGAAAATGTCCATTTATCAGACAGCCTGATGCAGTTATCCTATAATATGACAAAGAACAAAAGGAAAAAGGAAACGCTGGAATAGAGGTGTTTTGCATGAAAGATGACAAGGAATTTCTGGAAGCATTAGAAAGCAGAAAAGTACCAATACTTGTATTGGATCAGAAATGGCACAGGCTTTTTGCTTTAAGCGGAAAAACCAGTGAAATCAAGCAGCTGGAAGAAAAGTTAAATCAGTTGTTAGAACAGCAGGGAAAGCTTAATAATGATTTGAAAGAACTGAAAAAGACAAAGAATCGGTTGATGAAAAGCATTGTTGTCAACATGGAAGGAACTCATGAGGAAAATGAGGGGGATATTTCTTCCAGAAAATTAGATGAAGACAAGAGACTGATTGATGAAGTCAATGTCAAAATGGAAGAAATTGAGGATGAATTAATTGAACTTCCACGAAATATAAACAGTGCAAATCAGGAACTTATGTTAGAAAGCATGCGTTACTGCTATGAGAGACTAAGACAGAACAGCAAAGAAGCAGATGAAATTACGGCCTGGATTGATAAGGTAAGGGTAGAACTTAAGAAAAATATCATCAAAAAACAGAACCGTGAAATCAACAACCGGCAGATTTATTCTTATATGCATGATATTTTTGGTGTGGATATTTTAAATATATTTGATCTGCGGCAGGAAGATGAAGACCGTCTGCAGGGAAAAAAAGCGGTGGAAAATGCGGACGAAAGGAATTAATTTATGGAATATCTTGTAAATTCCCGGGAAATGAAAACATGTGATACCAATACAATCGAACATTTTAAAGTGCCATCCATGGTTCTAATGGAGCGGGCAGCACTTTCTGCGATAGAAGTAATACAGGAAAAAGAAATTTCATGTAACCACGTGCTGGTAGTGTGTGGAACCGGAAATAACGGCGGCGATGGTATGGCAATTGCAAGATTGTTATACTTATCCCACATTCCGGTTGAAGTATATCTCTATGGAAATAAAACACATTTTTCAAAGCAGGCAAAAGAACAGTATGAAATTCTGACATCATATGGTGTACCATTTATTGATGAAATGGAGGATGCAAATTCCTACAGCCTGATTATTGATGCGTTATTTGGCATAGGATTATCACGAAAATTAGATGATAAACTGGTGCACTTGATGGAACGGCTAAACCAGAGCAGTGCCCACCGGCTGGCGGTGGATATACCATCCGGTGTCTCGGCAGATAATGGAGCTGTATTGGGTGGTGCATTCAAAGCAGATGATACCGTAACCTTTGCTTACTGCAAGACCGGAATGGTGTTATTTCCTGGTGCAGAATACTGCGGAAATATTACGGTTAAGGATATCGGAATTGGAGAAGAAAGCTGGTTAGATAAAAGACCTGCAGCTTATGCAATCACAAAGGAAGATTTAAATTTTTTAAATAATCGTGCTGCTGATTCGAACAAGGGAACCTTTGGAAAAGTCCTTCTGGTTGCCGGAAGCGTGAATATGGCAGGTGCGGCGGTTCTTGCAGCAAAGGCAGCTTATCGCAGTGGCTGTGGTCTGGTGAGAATATATACACCGGAAGAAAACCGTATTATCTTACAGACAGCAGTGCCGGAGGCAATTCTTACTACCTATTCTGCAAAAAAGGCTGATACACAGCAGCTGATAGAATGTCTGTCCTGGGCAGATGTTATTATTTTAGGACCTGGAATTGGAAAAAGTGATGTGGCACACAGTATTGTAAAGACGGTACTTAAGAATGCGGCAGTACCAATGGTAGTAGATGCCGATGCATTAAATATCATAGCAGAGCAGACCGAACAGCTTCTTCGCCCGCATACAGAACTGGTATTAACGCCACATCTGGGGGAAATGTCCCGGTTAAAACAGCTTGCCGTTTCCTATATCAAAGAAAATATTGAGCAGGTTGCGGAAGATTTCGCAAGGGAATATAATGTAATCTGTGTTTTGAAAGACAGCAGAACGGTAACGGCAATTCCTTATGGGAAAACATTTATTAACCGGAACGGTAACAGCGGAATGGCTACTGCGGGAAGTGGTGATGTACTGAGCGGAATTATTGGAAGTCTGATGGCGCAGGGTTTATCTGCAGAGCAGGCGGCACCGCTTGGGGTATATGTACATGCGGCGGCAGCAGATGAACGGAGCAAAACAGTTTCAATGCATGGACTGACTGCAGGCGAAATTATAAACGGATTATCCGATGTGTTGTCATAATAATAATTTGAGGTGAATGAAATGAAAAGATATAGCAGGGTATATGCCAGCGTGAATCTGGATGCGGCCATTGAGAATATGGAGGCAATGCACCGGCTTTTAAAGAAAGATACCAGCATGTTTGCGGTAATTAAAACAGATGGATACGGACATGGTGCAACGGAACTTGCCCGTGTATTAGAGCCGCTTCCGTATCTCCATGGCTTCTGTGTGGCCACAGTGGAAGAAGGCGTAATTTTAAGAAATCATGGAATTAAGAAGCCGATTCTGATTCTTGGTTTTGCATTCCCGGATGAATATGAGATTATTGTAGAACAGAAATTAGAGCCTGCCGTATTTACGTATGATATGGCAGTTGCACTTTCTGAAGCTGCAACAAAGAAAAATCAGGATGTGGCAATTCACATTGCAGTGGATACTGGAATGAGCCGGATTGGTTATCAGGTGGAAAAAGAAAATGCAGGAGAGATAGCGCAAATCAGTAAGCTGCCACATATAATAATGGAGGGGATTTTTACCCACTTTGCAAGGGCAGATGAAAAAGACAAAACGGGTGCCCATAAGCAGCTTGAACTGTTTCAGAAAATGATTGCAATGTGCAAAGAAGAAGGCGTTATTTTCCATCATGCACACTGTTCAAACAGTGCAGGAATTATTGATTTGCCGGAAGCAAATATGGACATTGTAAGAGCGGGAATTACATTATACGGACTCTGGCCATCGGATGAAGTGCAAAAAGACAGACTGCCAATGCACCCGTTAATGGAATTAAAGAGTCATGTTTCTTACGTAAAGACACTGCCGGCTGGAAGGGAAATCAGCTATGGTGGAACCTATACCACAACCAGAGAGACGAAGGTGGCAACGATTCCGGTCGGTTATGGAGACGGTTATCCGAGAACTTTATCTAACAAAGGTTCTGTACTGATTCAGGGAAAAAGAGTACCGATTCTTGGCAGAGTCTGCATGGATCAGTTTATGGTGGATGTTACTGATGTGCCGGATGTTGTCGTTGGAACAGAGGTAACACTTCTTGGCAGAGACGGCGATGAAATCATTACAGCGGAAGAAATCGGGGATTTATCCGGCAGATTCAATTATGAATTTGTCTGCTGTCTTGGTAAACGTATTCCAAGAATCTATTTCGAAAACAACAAAGAAGTAGAACAGAAAGATTATTTTCAGGATTAGAACAGTATACACTCGATAAAATTGGTAATACTTTCAGTAAAACCTATTCTATGGAGTGTATATTATGATTATCAGACGAGGAGATATCTATTATGCGGATTTAAGACCGGTAGTAGGCTCGGAACAGGGCGGAATCAGACCGGTTCTGATTATACAGAATGATGTAGGAAACCGGCACAGTCCTACGGTTATCTGTGCCGCAATCACATCACAGATGAATAAAGCGAAGCTGCCGACCCATGTGGAGCTGTCCTGTCATGAATATGACATTGTAAAAGATTCGGTTATTTTATTGGAACAGCTTCGTACCATTGACAAGACACGATTAAAAGATAAGGTGTGTCATCTGGATGGAAAAATTCTGTCGAAAATCGACAAAGCACTGAAGATTAGTCTGGAATTATATACATAACTTGACTATTTTTGCCTAAAATGTTATATTTTTCAGAAATATGTATAAAAAGGAGAGTATTCAAAAATGGATGACGGAGGGAGTCCGAATACAGGATTTTTTAAAAAAATTTTTCATAAACTTCCATTCAAAGATTCCGAGGATGTAACAGAGGAAGAAATTATTTCCATGGTAAATGAAGGCCATGAGCAGGGAGTCCTTCGGGAAAATGAAGCGGAGATGATACATAATATCTTTGAATTTGGTGATAAAGAAGCCGGTGATATTATGACACACCGTAAAAATATTTCTGCACTGGATGGAAATGATATTTTTGAAGATGTAATCACTCTGGTGATAGACAGCCATTATTCGAGAATGCCGGTATACTCTGATACCATAGACAATATTATCGGAGTATTACATATCAAAGAGACCTTATCCTACAGCAGACAACCGGAGCTTTTAAAGAAGCCGATTAAGGAAATTGACGGGTTAATCCGTCCGGTGGATTTCATACCGGAGACACGCAACATCAATGCATTGTTTCAGGAGATGCAGTCGGCAAAAGAGCATATGGTAATTGTTGTGGATGAATATGGTCAGACAGCCGGACTGGTCACCATGGAGGATATCTTAGAGGAAATCGTCGGAAATATTTTAGATGAACATGATGAGGAAGATACCTATATAGAGAAGAAACCGGACGGAACATTTGTAATGAATGGAATGACACCGTTAGAGGAAGTAGGGGAAGCGCTGAATCTTGATTTTGAAGATGAGGATTATGACACCTTAAATGGTCTTCTGATTTCGCTTATTGATAAAATTCCATCGGAGCACGAAGTCTTTGAAGTAAAATACAAAGGCTATATTTTCGAAGTACTTTCCGTGGAAGATAAGATGATAAAATATGTACATGTTGTTCCAGAAAGGTCAGAATCTGCCGAGTCTGACACTGCGACTTGTCAGCAGGATGAAAAAATGGTAGAATAATACACGAAATATGGATAGAAAAGAGGATTTATTATGTCAGGACATTCCAAGTTTGCCAATATCAAACATAAGAAAGAGAAAAATGATGCGGCAAAAGGAAAAATATTTACAATTATAGGACGTGAAATTGCAATTGCGGTAAAAGAGGGTGGAGCAGACCCTGCTAACAACAGTAAATTAAGAGACGTAATTGCAAAAGCAAAGGCGAATAATATGCCAAACGATACCATCGAGCGTGGTATTAAAAAAGCAGCCGGAGACGGTGATTCCGTAAATTATGTACAGGTTACTTATGAAGGATACGGTCCAAGCGGAACTGCAATTATTGTAGACGCATTAACCGATAACAAGAACCGTACCGCTGCAAATGTAAGGAATGCATTTACAAAGGGACAGGGAAATATCGGAACACAGGGTTGTGTATCTTACCTTTTTGACCAGAAGGGTCAGATTATCATTGCCAAGGAAGACTGCAATATGGATGCAGACGATTTGATGATGATGGCATTGGATGCCGGAGCAGAGGATTTCTCAGAAGAGGAAGACAGCTTTGAAGTAATTACAGCACCGGATGATTTCAGTGCAGTACGTGAAGCTTTGGAAGCAGAAAATATTCCAATGGCAAGTGCTGAGGTTACCATGATTCCTCAGACTTATGTTTCTTTAACAGACGAGAAAGATATTACCAATATCCAGAGAATCCTAGATCTTCTGGATGAAGATGATGATGTACAGGAAGTATATCACAACTGGGAGGAATAAAACTGATACCTGCATTTATCAGAGACAATGATAGATAGATGCAGGTATTTTCTAATAATATATTACATATGGTATAAAGGAGAAGAAAAGATGGAAGAGAATTATCAGATTGAGACAAAATGTATTCAGTCTGGCTGGAAACCAACCAAGGGGGAACCGAGAGTATTACCGATTTATCAGAGCACTACATTTAAGTATGATACCAGTGACCAGATGGGACGGTTATTTGATTTAGAGGAAGCCGGATATTTTTATACGAGACTTCAGAATCCGACCAATGATGCAGTAGCTGCAAAGATTGCAGATTTAGAGGGCGGTATAGCAGCAATGCTGACCTCATCCGGACAGGCAGCCAACTATTTTGCAGTATTTAATATCTGTGAAGCAGGAGACCATATTGTGGCATCCAGCTCCTTATATGGTGGAACCTTTAATCTGCTGGGAACCACACTTAAGAAACAGGGAATTTCCTGTACCTTTGTGGATCCGGATGCATCGGAAGAAGAGCTTTCAGCGGCATTTTTACCAAATACCAAGGCGGTGATTGCGGAGACCTTATCTAATCCATCCCTTGTAGTACTTGATATTGAAAAGTTTGCACATGTTGCCCATGCACATGGGGTACCACTTATCGTAGATAATACATTTGCAACACCGATTAACTGCAGACCTTTTGAATGGGGAGCAGATATCGTAACTCATTCTACTACCAAGTATATGGACGGACATGCCATGGCAGTGGGCGGATGTATCGTTGACAGTGGTAATTTTGATTGGGAGAAATATAAGGATAAATATCCGGGACTGACACAGCCGGATGAATCTTATCATGGAATTGTATACACTCAGAAATTTGGTAAGCTGGCTTATATTGAAAAAGCAACAGCACAGCTTATGCGTGATCTTGGTTCCATTCCATCCCCAATGAATTCCTTCTTACTGAATGTCGGGCTGGAAACTTTACATTTAAGAGTGCCAAGACATTGTGAAAATGCCCAGAAGGTAGCAGAATATTTAAATGCAAATGATAAAGTGGCATGGGTAGATTATCCGGGCTTAAGGGATAACAAATATCATGCACTGGCAGAAAAATATATGCCAAATGGCACCTGTGGTGTTATTGCATTTGGATTAAAGGGTGGTAGGGAAGTATCCGTATCCTTTATGGATCATCTGAAATTAGCTGCAATTGTAACACATGTAGCAGATTCCAGAACCTGTGTCCTGCATCCTGCCAGCCATACACATCGTCAGATGACAGATGAGCAGTTAATTGAAGCAGGTGTAGCACCGGATTTAATCCGGCTTTCCGTTGGAACGGAAAATGTAAAAGACATCATTGCAGATCTGGAACAGGCATTGGAGAATGTTTAAGCAGAAAGGGGTAGCAAAATGAAGAAAATTCTATTTGCAGCATCAGAATGTGTACCATTTATTAAAACCGGAGGACTTGCGGACGTGTGTGGTGCACTGCCAAAGGAATTTGACCCTCAGTATTGGGATATTCGTGTGGTAATTCCAAACTATAGTTGTATACCGGAACATTTCCGGAGCCAGTTTGAATATGTAACACATTTTTACATGGGAACAGGTTCTTATATCCCAAGCAAATATGTGGGCGTATTAAAATATGAATTAGATGGAATTACATATTACTTTATCGATAATAAAGAGTATTTTGATTGTTTTTCACCTTATGGAAATATCAGACAGGATATCGAAAAATTCTGTTTCTTTGATAAGGCAGTATTATCTATGCTTCCTGTTATCGGCTTCCAGCCGGATATTATCCATTGTCATGACTGGGAAACAGGTCTCATTCCGGTATATCTGAAAAATGAGTTTCAGGGAGATATGTTCTTCTGGGGTATGAAATCTGTTATGACTATTCATAACTTAAAATTCCAGGGTGTATGGGATATTAAGACCATGCGGGGGTTAACCGGACTTCCGGCATCACTTTTTACACCGGATAAGCTGGAATATAAGAAAGATGCTAATATGTTAAAGGGTGGTCTGGTTTATGCAGACTACATTACCACAGTCAGTGATTCTTATGCCAATGAGATTCAGACAGAATATTATGGGGAAGGTTTAAATGGTCTGCTTTCCGCCCGTCATTATGATATGCAGGGAATTGTAAACGGTATCGATTATCAGGTTTACAACCCGGCAACAGATAATAAGATTTACTGTAACTATGATGCTGAGTCATTCCGCAAGAAGAAAGTCAATAACAAGCTGAAATTGCAGGAAGACTTAGGACTGACCGTAGATAAGAAGAAATATATGATTGGTCTGATTTCCCGTCTGACTGACCAGAAGGGCTTAGATTTGATTAACTTCGTTATCGACCGTATCGTAGATGACTTTACACAGCTTGTAGTAATTGGAACCGGTGAAGGCCAGTATGAGAACATGTTCCGTTATTATGCATGGAAATATCCGGATCGTGTATCTGCAAATATCTGTTACTCCGATGACCTGGCACATAAGTTATATGCATCTGCCGATGCCTTCTTAATGCCATCCCGGTTTGAGCCATGTGGACTGACACAGCTTATTTCATTCCGCTACGGAACAGTGCCAATCGTCCGCGAGACTGGTGGATTAAAAGATACTGTTGTTCCATATAATGAATATGAGAATACCGGAGACGGATTCTCATTCAGTAATTACAATGGGGAGGAAATGCTTTCTGTCATTAATTATTCCAAACACATTTTCTTTGATAAGAAGAAACAGTGGAACCAGATTATTGACCGTGGCATGGCAAAAGACTTCTCCTGGAAGAGTTCTAAGTGCCGTTATGAAAACCTTTACAATTATTTAAAGGGCTGGCCGGTATAAAAAAGAATATCATGTAGATAATAAGACAGACAGTGTAAAACTGCCTGTCTTATTTTTTCGCGAGTAGCGAGAAATAATCCAGACAGAAAGAAGGGAGCATCTGATATGGAGCAGAAAGAAAACAAAGTGCTGCTAAAGAAAAAAGTCCCAAATGTGGAATTGAAAAATGAAGAAATCAAAAATGCAGAATTACAAAATACAGAATCAAAAATAGAAAAAACAGAAAACAAAGAACGGAAAAAAGATGAATCGAAAAAGGAACAGTTAGATGAACAAGAACTGATCAGGGAATCCGGGCAGATTTCCTTATCTGACAGCCGATGGCATCAGAAGATTCATTTATTATCGGTGATTGGTGAGATTGAAGGTCATGAATGTCTTTCTTCCAATACCAAGACAACGAAATATGAGCATGTACTGCCGAAGCTTGCAGAAATAGAAGATTCTGATCAGGTGGATGGTGTTCTTGTGCTTTTGAATACAGTAGGCGGTGATGTGGAATCCGGACTTGCCATTGCAGAAATGCTATCTTCCTTAAGTAAACCGACAGTGTCCCTTGTCTTAGGCGGAAGTCATTCCATTGGTGTGCCGCTGGCGGTTTCAACGGACTATTCTTTTATTGTGCCATCGGGAACCATGGTTATCCATCCGGTGCGTATGAGCGGGACGGTAATCGGAGCACCGCCAACTTATGATTATTTCCAGCAGATGCAGAATCGGATTATTCATTTTATAGCATCTCACAGCAGAGCGGATGAAAAAAGATTAGAGCAGCTCATGATGAATACCACCATGCTGACAAAGGATCTGGGAACCATTCTTGTAGGAGCGGATGCAGTAAAAGAAGGACTGATTGACGAAGTGGGGGGAATCGACCAGGCACTTCATAAATTGCATGAGATTATACGAGAACAGAAAAACGAATGCCTGTAATGACAAACGCATCAAAATATGGTATACTAATGCACAGTGTTGATAATTTTATACAAGTAACTGTAGTGAGAGATACCAAGGAGGCAGCTATGTCATTATTACAGTCTGTTTTATTAGGTCTGATACAGGGATTAACCGAATTTCTGCCGGTAAGCAGTTCCGGTCATCTTGCAATATTTAAACAGTTTTTTCAAATAGAAACCGGCGGAATGTTTTTTGATATTCTGCTTCACATCGGAACACTGATTGCCGTATTTATTGTATATTATAAGGATATATTCCGCATGATTAAAGAAGGCTTTGCCATTATTGGTGATTCTTTTGTAAATGTGGCAACCTTTTTTAAACGTGTGATAACAAAAGAAGATTTACCATACCGTAAAATCGTGCATAATAGTTACCGGAAATTTGTGATGCTTGTCATTGTTTCCACGATTCCAACCGGAATTATTGGAATTGCAGCGAAAGATCTGGTGTCTGCGGCAGAGCAGATTTTACTGGTTCCTGGAATCTGCCTTATTATTACGGCAGTGCTTTTATTTATTGCAGACCGGATTCCGGATGGCGGCAAGACACCAAAGCAGGTAACTTATACCAATGCATTTTTAATCGGTATCAGTCAGGGAATCGCAACCATGCCGGGCTTATCGCGGTCAGGAACCACAATCACAGCATGTCTTTCTACCGGAATGACCCGCAAATTTGCGGTAAAATATTCTTTTATCATGTCTATTCCGGCAATACTTGGAGCACTGGTAGTAGAGATTAAGGATGTTGAATTTGCAGCATTACAGTCTGCAGATGTTTTGAATTACATAGTTGGAACGCTGGTGGCAGCCGTAGTCGGTTATATCTGCATTAAGACCATGCTGGTAGTAGTGCGCAAAAAGAAATTCACGATATTTTCCATCTACTGTCTCATAATGGGACTGGTATCAATTGGAGGATATTTTTATATGTAAACGGGAGATTGAAATGGCAACTGGAACTAGAAAAAAGACAACTCAGAAGAAGAAAACAACGGGAACAACAGCATCAAAGGCAAGAAAACAGCGGGAACAGCAGGAATCCTTCCGGAATGAAGTGATTCTTTGGATTACACTGGCAGTCTGTATTGTTTTGCTGCTTGCCAATTTTGGAATCGGCGGAAAAATCGGAAGCGGAGTCAGTTCCTTTTTCTTTGGAATATTTGGATTAATGGCATATGTATTCCCAATCTGTCTCTTTTTAGCAGTGGTGTTCGCAGTGTCTAACCGGGAAAATAAAGTAGCAGCAGTCAAAATTGTAGCGGCGGTATTATTTGTATCCTTTTTATGCCTGTTTGTGCAGATGGTAACAGACAGCAGCAAGGAAGCCGGAGCAATATCTGCGTTCCAATATGGCTTTGACAATAAAGCCGGTGGCGGTATTATCGGCGGATTATTAGAACAGCTTCTGTGTCCGAATTTTGGTGTGCCGGGTACTTATGTCATTGATATTATTGTTTTGATAATATCGCTGGTGCTGATTACAGAACGCTCTATTATGAAGGGGATGCAAAAAGGCGGAAAAGTCATTTACGATTCAGCGAAGGATGATGCAATCCGCCGTATGGATGCTGCCAGGGAACGCCGGGAAGAACGGGAGAAAGAAAGAGAAAAAGAGCAGGCAAGACGACGGATGGAAAAGAAGGTAAGCGGTGTAGCATTGGATACCAAATTACCATCCCCGGATAAAAAGAAAGTCAAATCAGATGATATTAATGAAATTACTTTGAGTGATATCGAAGATATGCCGGTGGTACAGGAAGAAAATAAAGTTGTGCTTACGGCAACCAACGGCAGCCAGGAAATGGAACAGCCGGTAATTCATACGATGAATGAGCCGGTGGCAACGATACACAGAGCAGAGGTAAAACCGGTAGAACCGATCATTCAACCTGCATCTGAACCTGCGTTTGAGCCGGAACCAATTGCAGAGCCAAAGGCAGAAAGCAATCTGCCAAAAGAACCGGCGTATCCTGTAATGGAAGAAGAAAAGCCAAGGAAGAATAAGAAACAGGACAAGATGGAAATCGAAGATGAAGTGGCGGCTGTAGAAGAATCTATCGTAAAACAGGAAAATTCCGGTGGCAGATATGTATTCCCACCGGTGAATCTTCTGAAAAAGGGAAGTGCAGGTGCTTCCGGTGATACCAGAGATTATCTCAATCAGACAGCAGCAAAATTAAAAGAGACCTTAAAGAATTTTGGAATTAATATTACAATTACGGCTATCAACTGTGGACCAGCAGTAACGAGATATGAATTCCAGCCGGAAATGGGTGTAAAGGTCAGCAAAATCGTAAATTTGTCCGATGATATCAAGATGAATCTTGCGGCGGCGGATATCCGGATTGAAGCACCGATTCCGGGTAAAGCAGCCATTGGTATCGAGGTGCCGAATAAAGAAAGTATTCCGGTTATGTTCCGTGATCTGGTAGAGTCAGAGGAATTTCATGCCAATAAATCACCGATTGCTTTTGCAGCCGGAAAAGATATTGCCGGAAAAGTCATGATTGCGGACATTGCAAAGATGCCGCATCTATTGATTGCAGGAGCTACCGGTTCCGGTAAATCTGTCTGCATCAATACAATTATTATGAGTATTTTGTACCGGGCAGATCCGGAGGATGTAAAGCTTATCATGATTGACCCGAAGGTGGTTGAGTTAAGTGTATACAATGGAATCCCACATCTGTTTATTCCGGTTGTTACAGATCCGAAGAAGGCGGCAGGTGCATTGCACTGGGCGGTAGCTGAAATGACAGACCGTTATCAGAAATTTGCAGAATACGGTGTTCGTGATCTGAAGGGCTATAACCAGAAAATAGAAGGAATCAAAGATATTGATGACCCGGATAAGCCAAAGAAGATGCCGCAGATTGTAATTATTGTGGACGAGCTGGCGGATTTGATGATGGTTGCACCGGGGGATGTGGAAGATGCTATCTGCCGGTTGGCGCAGCTTGCAAGAGCCGCAGGAATCCATCTTGTCATTGCAACACAGCGCCCTTCCGTAAATGTCATTACCGGACTGATTAAAGCAAATATGCCATCCCGAATCGCATTTTCTGTAACGTCCGGTGTGGATTCAAGAACCATTCTTGATATGAACGGTGCGGAAAAGCTTTTAGGAAAAGGCGATATGCTTTATTATCCGCAGGGCTTACAGAAACCGCTTCGTGTACAGGGTGCGTTTGTATCCGATAAAGAGGTATCAGATGTGGTTGAATTCTTAAAGGAACACAATGAGGGGGAAGGCTACAGTACTGATATTGAAGAGCGGATGAACAATATTTCTGTATCCGCAAGCACTGGTGCTGATGCGGCATCTGGTGATGGAAATGACAGAGATGCTTATTTCTTGGATGCTGCAAAGCTTTTGATTGATAAAGATAAAGGTTCCATCGGAATGATTCAGCGTTATTTTAAAGTTGGTTTTAACCGGGCGGCAAGAATTATGGATCAACTGGAAGAAGCTGGTGTAGTAGGACCGGATGAAGGAACCAAGCCGCGACAGGTGTTAATGTCTCCGGAACAGCTGGAAACATTTATTGAAGAGGGTAATTAAGAAAGATTTATAGAATACAATCCATGAGGAGGAAATGAAGATGAAGTCAGATATTGAAATTGCACAGGAAGCAGAACTGGTACATATTAAGGAAGTGGCTGAGAAGCTCGGAATAAACGAGGATGAGCTGGAATTTTACGGAAAATACAAAGCAAAGATTTCCGATGAATTATGGGAGTCTGTAAAAGACAGGGAAGATGGCAAACTGGTTCTTGTAACAGCTATTAACCCGACACCTGCCGGCGAAGGAAAGACCACAACAAGTATCGGACTTGGTGAGGCGATGGCTTTACTTGGTAAAAAAGCGGTACTTGCACTTCGTGAGCCGTCTTTAGGACCGTGCTTTGGAATCAAAGGTGGAGCTGCAGGTGGTGGATATGCGCAGGTAGTTCCGATGGAAGATTTAAATCTGCATTTTACCGGAGATTTCCATGCAATTACATCCGCAAATAACCTGTTGGCAGCATTATTAGATAATCATATCCAGCAGGGCAACCAGCTTGGAATTGACCCACGTCAGGTAGTATGGAAACGTTGTATGGATATGAATGACCGTGCACTTAGAAATATTGTAATCGGTCTTGGAAGCAAGATGGATGGTATGGTACGTGAAGACCATTTCATCATTACAGTGGCATCTGAAATTATGGCTGTTTTATGTCTGGCGGACAATATGGAAGATTTGAAACGCCGTCTGGGCAGAATCATAGTTGCCTATTCCTTTGACGGAAATCCGATTACGGCAGATGATTTACATGCAACCGGTTCCATGGCAGCACTCTTAAAAGATGCCATCAAACCAAATCTGATTCAGACATTAGAGCACAATCCGGCCATTGTTCATGGTGGACCATTTGCAAATATTGCTCATGGATGCAACAGTGTCCGCGCTACAAAGACAGCTTTAAAATTAGGTGATATTGCAATTACAGAGGCTGGTTTTGGTGCTGACCTTGGTGCTGAGAAATTCTTTGATATCAAGTGCCGTAAGGCGGGACTTAAACCGGACGCAGTGGTACTGGTAGCAACCATCCGCGCATTAAAATATAACGGTGGGGTTCCAAAGGCAGACCTTGCAAAAGAAGATTTGGAAAGCTTAAAGAAGGGAATTGTAAACTTAGAGAAACATATCGAGAACCTTCAAAAATTTGGTGTACCGGTAGTAGTTACCTTAAACTCCTTTGTAACCGATACCAAAGAAGAAATTGCATTTGTAGAGAACTTCTGCAAGGAAAGAAACTGTGAATTCGCATTATCTGAAGTATGGGAAAAAGGTGGCGAAGGCGGAATCGAACTTGCAAAGAAAGTACTGGATACTTTAGATCATAAAGAAGCACATTTCAAACCTCTGTATGAGGATGAGATGTCTCTTATGGATAAGATTAAGACGATTGCAACTGAGATTTATGGAGCAGATGATGTAACTTACAGTAAGGCTGCATTAAAAGAATTAAAACATATTGAAGAAATGGGAATGGGCAATTTCCCTGTATGTATGGCAAAGACCCAGTATTCTCTTTCTGATGATGCATCAAAGCTTGGCAGACCGACTGGCTTTACCGTAAATGTCCGTGAAGTATATGTATCTGCCGGAGCAGGCTTTGTAGTAGCTATTACCGGCTCTATTATGACCATGCCTGGACTTCCGAAAGTACCGGCTGCAAATAATATTGATGTAACTAATGACGGCGTAATTACAGGATTATTTTAGGAGGTATCATGGCATTATTAATTGATGGAAAAAGAATTTCTGCTGAAATAAAGGATGAATTAAAAGAAGAAGTAGCAGAAGGACAAAAAGTAATTATGGTGGATCATAATGAATTTAATCAAAGTATAAAAGGTATTGAAAAGGCAAAAATATTAGGTGTAGTTGATCATCATAGAATAGCAAATTTTGAAACTTCAGATCCTTTATATTACACAGCTAGACCATATGGCTGTACATCTACAATTTTATTCCAAGATTTTAAAGGTAAAGGAATAGAGAAGAAGCAATTTTAATGGCAAGTGCAATTATATCTGATACATTGTTACTTAAATCACCAACAACAACTAAACATGATGAAAAAGCATTAGAAGAATTAGAAAAAATAGCAGGAATAGATATAAAAGAATATGGTTTGGAAATGTTAAAAGCAGGAACAGATTTAGATGATTTTACAGCAAAAGAGTTAATAAATTTAGATGCAAAAGAATTAGATAAAAATGGTATAAAATTTGTAATTGGACAAGTAAATACAGTGGATATACCATCTGTGTTAGAAAGACAAGAAGAATTAGAAAAAGC
>OMCE01000517.1_pt1 | contig 19582 bp, 19 predicted proteins | sample 1644981 | NCBI WGS metagenome assembly OMCE01 (sample SAMEA103958151, study PRJEB25191) | human gut metagenome | reverse complement strand
GGGTAAGACCAAGCACTTTGATAGCAATAGGGTTTTGCACGGGCGTTAATTTTCTTAAAATATATCTTTCAGGCAGACGTAAGAAAAAGCGTGCTGCCAAGCGTCGCAGTAAAGAGCTTGCGGCTAAAAAGAATGAAGTTAAAGCAACAAATTGAAATACGAAAGGTTGAGAAAAATGAGCGAAAGTACAAAGATCGAGGGACTTGTTAAAACTGCAATGGACAAGGTCCGTGAAATGGCAGACTGCGAGACTGTTGTGGGCAAGCCTATCGTTACCGCAGATGGTACTACTATAATCCCTGTTTCAAAGATATCAGTGGGCTTTGCGTCGGGTGGCTCCGACTTGCCAACAAAAAGCACAAAGGAAACGTTCGGCGGTGGCTCAGGAGGAGGAGTAACTATCCAGCCTATCGCTTTTATCGCTGTTTACAAGGGCGAAGCAAAGCTTTTACAGCTTTCAATGAATGCGACAAAGGAAAACGCTATTATAAATATGGTACCTGAGGTAATAGATAAGATAACAGATTTTCTTGGCAAAAAGTCTGACGACGAGGACGAAGACGATGACGAGGATGAGGACGAGGAAGAGGAAGAAGAACGTCCGCGCCGCAAAAAGGGCAAATCCAAAGATTGGCAGTCCAGGAATTTCCTGGATGATGACGATCTTGAATTTGAATTCCTTGACCTGAAATAAATCTTCCAAAAAGCAAGCATTCAGAAAACAATAGAAGCACGTTCTGCGAACATGCTATTGTCGTGAATCCATGAAAAACATCCGGCTTTTGCTGCAAACTGCCCGCTGTCTGGCGGGAGCACAGGAAACAGCAGTGCCGGGTGTTTTGTTTTATTCATGACAATAGCATGCTCGCAGCGCGTGCATGCTATTGTTGACTATTTTCAGGATTCTTGTTATAGTGTTTCTAGAACACTTTAAAGAGAAAATGGATGGGAGATCAGCATGATTCTGGAAGTAGATTTTAACAGCGAAGAAGCGTTATATATACAGCTGCGCAATCAGATCATTGTTGGGATTGCGACAAACAGGCTCAAGGAGGGAGAGTCCCTCCCGAGCGTGCGGCAGCTTGCAGAATCCATTGGGATTAACATGCATACAGTGAATAAGGCATATACCGTGCTCAAGCAGGAGGGCTTCGTCAAGGTGGACAGACGCCGCGGCGCAGTGATTGCGATTGATGCGGATCGAATCAGTGATCTGGAGCAGATGCGGGAGTCGCTGCGGGTCATTCTGGCACGGGCAAGTTGTCGGAATATTTCCCGCGAGGAAGTACATGCTTTGATAGATGAGATTTATGAAGAGTATGGAGGACTATAACAGATGCAGTCACAGTTTACGGATAAGGCAAAAACTGCCCTGCTTTTGGCAGGGCGGGCGGCAAAAAGCCTGCATCAGAATTATGTTGGGACAGAGCATATCCTACTGGGCCTGATCAAAGAAGGAACCGGTGTGGCATCAAGGGTTCTGACGGAAAACGGGGCAAAAGAAGAGGCGATCCGGGAAATGATTCAGGATCTGCTGGCTCCAGAGACGCCCAATCCGGTCATAGAGCGGGACGGTTATTCCCCCCGGGCAGAGGAAGTTCTGGAGGAAAGCCACAGACAGGCGGAAAAGGCAGGCAGCGCGCTGACCGGAACGGAACATATTTTGTTAGCGCTTTTAGGAGATGGGGATAATGTTGCAGTGCGGGTGCTGCAGACGCTGTCGCTGCCGCTGCAGAAAATCATGCGGGATACGCTCCTGGCAGCAGGACTGGACCCTACGGCGTACCGCGAAGAGCTGGGACGCAGGCAAAAAAAGAGCCAGACCGGGACGCTGGAGCTTTACAGCCGGGATCTGACGAAGCTGGCTGCACAGGGAAAGCTCGATCCAGTTGTCGGGCGCGATCAGGAGATTGGGCGCGTGATTCAGATTTTAAGCCGCAGGACGAAGAACAATCCGTGCCTGGTAGGAGAACCCGGTGTCGGCAAAACGGCGATCGTCGAGGGACTTGCACTTCGGATTACGGAGGGCAGCGTGCCGGATACGGTAAAGGATAAACGGGTTCTGATGCTGGATCTGTCCGGGATGATCGCGGGAAGCAAATACCGCGGCGAATTTGAGGAGCGAATTCGTAAGGTCATCCGTGAGGTGACAGACGACGGAAATATTTTACTGTTTTTGGATGAGCTGCACACACTGATCGGTGCAGGCGGCGCAGAGGGGGCGATTGACGCTTCCAACATTTTAAAGCCGTCCCTTGCGCGCGGCGAGATTCAGCTGATCGGCGCGACAACGCTGGAAGAATACCGCAAATATATCGAAAAAGATGCTGCTCTGGAACGCCGTTTTCAGCCGGTTACGGTCGAAGAGCCAACGGAAAAAGAGGCGATCGGCATTTTACAGGGAATCGTTTCCAGATATGAAGAGCATCATAAAGTAAAGATTCTGCCGGAAGCCCTCGAGGCCGCAGTACATCTTTCCAATCGCTATATCAACGACCGGAAGCTCCCGGACAAGGCGATCGACGTGATGGACGAGGCGGCTGCTGCGGTGCGCCTGCAGCGGATGCAGACGACTGACGAGGCAACAGACCAGGCAAAGGAAATCAAAACGCTGGACGAAAAGCTGGAGCAGGCGATCCGCGATCAGGATTTGGAGGAGGCCTCCAGACTAAAGCAAAAGCTAAAGGAGGCGCTCACCCGTTACGAAAAGCACCAGAAACGACAGGAAAAGAGCCGCAAAAAGGGGCAGCCAGAGGTGACAGCAGAGGATATCGCAAAGGTCATTTCCACTTGGACAAAGGTTCCGGTGAGCCGCCTGACCGAAAAAGAGAGCGAACGGCTGTTAAAGCTGGAATCTATTCTGCACAAGCGCGTGATCGGACAGGAAGAAGCCGTATCGAGCGTTGCGCGGGCGATGCGCCGCGGCAGAGTCGGACTGCAGGATCCGAGACGACCGATCGGTTCGTTTTTGTTCCTCGGCCCCACAGGTGTCGGAAAGACGGAGCTTTCCAAGGCGCTGGCAGAAGCGATGTTTGGTTCGGAAAACGCACTGATCCGCGTGGACATGTCGGAATATATGGAAGGACACTCTGTTTCGAAAATGATCGGCTCGCCTCCGGGCTATGTCGGCTTTGACGAGGGCGGACAGCTTTCTGAAAAGGTTCGCAGAAATCCGTATTCGGTGGTTTTATTCGACGAAATCGAGAAAGCGCACCCGGATGTTTTCAATATTTTGCTACAGGTGCTGGACGATGGGCATATCACGGATTCCAGAGGCAGGAAGGTCAGCTTCAAAAATACCGTCATCATCATGACGTCCAACGCCGGTGCACAGCGGATTGTGGAGCCAAAAAATCTCGGCTTTGCGGCAAAAGAAGATGCGCAAAAGACTTACGAAAAGATGAAATCCGGCGTGATGGAAGAGGTAAAACGCCTGTTCAAACCGGAATTTTTAAACCGGATTGATGAAACGATCGTATTCCATCAGCTGACAAAAGACGATATGAAGCGAATTATCAATCTGCTGGCGCAGAGCCTGATTACGCGCTGCCGGACGCAGCTGGATATCAGCCTGACACTGACACCATCTCTGAAAGAGCATATCGTAGAAAAATACAGCAACCTGAAAATGGGTGCAAGACCGTTAAAGAGAGCAATTCAGACGCTGATCGAGGACGCACTTGCGGAAGAAATTCTGTCGGGACGGGTAAAATCCGGCGATCATGTGAGTGCAGGCTTCCGCGAGAATAAAGTTGTTTTCAGCGTCAAAAACAAATAAACAGCAAACCGCCGCAAAGGCGGACAGGAGGACAAAAGAATGGCAGCAGTAGCAGAACTCATCAGAACAGAAGCAGACGGAAAGATCAGCTTCGGCAATCATCTTCTGCAGGAAAAGAGCAAGAAGGAGGGCTTTGAGGCTGGCGGCGATGAGTACAAGGTAAAGACTTTTAAAGAGATTACCAAGCTGGAAAGAAACGGCATGTTTGTCTATGAATCTGTGCCCGGCACGAGCGTAGAGCATTTTGCGGAGAGCGAAAATGGCGTCAGCTTCACGGTAGAGGGCACAGAGGACGCGCAGATCACACTCGGTCTGGAGGAAGATACGGAATATGATGTGAAAATCAACGGTGAGGATGCGGGCAGAATGCGCACGAACCTTGGCGGAAAGCTGAATGTGAGCGTGGAGCTTGCTGGAATCGGAGAAGTAAAGGTAGAAATTTCAAAATAAATGGCAACCAAAATAAAAACCAGATTTTTCTGTCAGGAATGCGGCTATGAAACGGCAAAATGGCTGGGGCAGTGTCCGGGCTGTAAGGCGTGGAACTCCCTCGTAGAGGAACCGGTTTCTGTGACCGCAGGCGGAAAAGAGAAAAAGCAGGTGCTGTCCGGGGTGCAGAGCGCTCCGGCGGTGCTGAATGAAATTTCGATGGAAGAGGAAAGACGCACGGAAACCGGGATGGGAGAGCTCGACCGGGTACTGGGCGGCGGAATCGTTACCGGCTCGCTGACGCTGGTCGGCGGCGACCCGGGTATCGGCAAATCGACGCTTCTTTTGCAGATGTGCAGGAACCTTTCGTTAAAAAAGCAGCACATTTTGTATGTATCAGGCGAGGAATCCTTACGCCAGATCAAAATGCGCGCGATGCGGATCGGCGATTTTTCGGACACGCTGGAGCTGTTCTGTGAGACGAACCTGAATCGGATTGAGGAGGTAATCCAGCAGAAAAAGCCTCAGATCGTCATCATTGACTCCATCCAGACGATGTACAATGAAGCGGTCAGCGCGGCGCCCGGCAGCGTGTCGCAGGTGCGCGAATCGACTGGTGTTTTGCTGCGACTGGCAAAAGGCCTCGGTATTTCGATTTTTATCGTCGGCCATGTGACCAAAGAGGGAACGGTAGCAGGTCCCAGAGTGCTCGAGCATATGGTGGATACGGTGTTGTATTTTGAGGGCGACCGACATGCATCTTATCGAATCCTCCGGGGCGTCAAGAATCGTTTTGGCTCAACCGATGAGATCGGTGTGTTTGAGATGCGCCAAGAGGGGCTGACAGAGGTGTTAAACCCGTCGGAATTCATGTTAAATGGCAGACCTGCCGGCGCGAGCGGCTCGGTCGTCTCCTGCTCAATGGAGGGGACTCGTCCGATGCTCACGGAGATTCAGGCGCTCGTCTGCCACAGCAATTTTGGCATTCCACGCCGTCAGACGACCGGAACGGATTTTAACCGCGTCAATTTGCTGATGGCGGTATTGGAAAAACGGCTTGGCATGCAGATCGGAGGGTGTGATGCTTACGTCAATCTGGCAGGCGGCATTCGGATTACAGAGCCTGCCATCGATCTTGGAATCGTGATGGCAATCATGTCGAGCTTCAAAAACAGCCCCGTCCCGGAGGGCGTTGTCGCCTTCGGGGAAGTGGGCCTGAGCGGGGAAGTACGCGCCGTTTCGATGGCGGAGCAGAGAGTGAGGGAGGCGCAGAAGCTCGGTTTCACAACCTGTATCCTCCCCCAGGTCTGTCTCGAAAAAATGCCGAAAATTTCCGGCATCCGATTAGTCGGTGTCCGCAGTGTTGCCGATGCCGCGCGGGAGCTGTAAGAACGCCCTACAGCGGCTGGTTGGGATAACCCGGAAAATAAAACGGAAGGGTCGCACCCGGAACAGGATATACTGCGATCTTGTCGTCGAACAGATTTTTTTCAGACGGCACTTCGTCATTTTTGGAAACCGGATTGACGCCGTCGGGAGAGAGGATGCAGTCATCCGCAAGGTCAGAAGGACGGTCTGATTCTGGAATTACAGGATACATGACAAAAACCTCCTTTTCATTGTTGGATTCAAAAAGCGATAGGAAAGCTTTTGGGATCAGTATGTATCTTTTTTGGGGAAAATATTCTATTGTTACTATTCTATTGTTACAGTTTACCCGTACCGTTTGGGGGCAGATTTCATGCTCGCATGAAAATCTGCTTACAAAAAGGTACGAATGGCGCGTGTGAACTGCAACATTTTGAAAAAGTAGTTGACAAAAGATACAGTGGTGCGATACAATATGATCAAGTTGAGAAGTTATCAACCCACAAAATCAGGCAGGATGTTTTCCGCAAGGAGGATGTCCTGCCATCCCCCCACAAAGATTCGATACCTGCTGATTTCGTGTCAGCAGGTTTTTTATTTGTTCATGACAATAGAATGCTCGCAGAGCGTGCATTCTATTGTTGCATAAGAAAGTTCGTTTCTATACAATGTTATACAATAAAAAACGCTCCGCGAGGATGCACACTCGACGCAAGGGTAGATGGTTGCCGAAGCAACCGCGCCTCGGCGCAAAAATATACTAAGGCACATTCTTTTTATATTTTATATGGAGAATACGAATGAAAAAAATGGTTTTAAAGGAAAATAATTCCTGCAGAATGCAGTGTATCGCAGAAGAAAATCTGGAACAGGAAATGGACAGCCAGGTAGAGCCGTTTCTGAAGCAGGTTCAGATTTGCGGGTGGATGGAGGTCGCGCCCGAAGGCGGTGAATCGCAGGAGCGTGATGCGGCATCGGCAGACAGCACATCGCAAAAGCCTGAGAACGCGCCAGAAGACGGCGTGGCTCAGAAAAAAACAGCTAAGACGGGCGGTCTGTATTATGAACTGTATCCGCAGGAGACACAAAAAGGGACGATCGTGATCAGCTATGGATTTACAGAGTCCTGCCTGAAATATCATGAATTGATTTACTATTTTTATCTGCAGGGATATCAGGTGGCGATTATGGATCACAGAGGGCATGGAAAATCCATGCGTGAAGTGGAAGATCACACAATTGTACACATTGGATTGTTTTCCCGATATGTAAAAGATCTGCACCGGTTCGTCAAAACAGTGGTGAAGCCGATGGCAAAAGATCTGCCGCTGTATCTGTACGCACATTCCATGGGCGGCTGTATCGGCGCATTTTATCTGGAGCAGTACCCTGAGGATTTTGCCAAAGCGGTTCTGAATGCACCGATGTTGGGAGTAAATCTGGGCGGCGTGCCGTCCTGGGCGGCGCGGGTGCTGTGTGATTTTAAAGTGTTCGGAGGCAATGGGAAGGATCGTCTGCTCACACAGGGCACTTTTGATCCGGAAGAGTCTTTTTCGGACGCGTCCTGCAGCTCCGAAGCGCGCCATGATTATTATATGAAAAAACGGCGGGAGGATGAAAGCTGCCAGACCTCTTCAGGAAGCTATGAATGGGGCAGGGAAGCGATCAATGCCGGAAAATTTGTCATCAGCAAAAAGCAGGCGAAAAAGGTGAAGACGCCGGTGCTTTTATTTCAGGCGGGAAAAGATACGCTTGTAACGCCCGGAGCACAAAAAGAGTTTATCAAGAGGATCCCAGATGGACAGCTGGTGGTTGTGCCCGATATCCGGCATGAAATTTACCGTGCGCCAAACAGCGTCCTGCAGCCGTATCTGGAAATGATTTTTGAATTTTATGACAGTGGGGAAAAAGTCCTGTAAAAAAGGAGAACCGGCAGAAGTTTTGCTTTCCTGCCGACGATATGAAAGCAAGACTTGTTGCGTATTGACCGCCGGGGTGGTATGATAGAAGAAATGCAGACGGGCATAGTTTGCACAGTTTTGAGCGAAATGGAGATTAGAATGGAACAGTTAGCAATTTTTGGCGGGGAGCCGGTTCGGAAGACACCGATTTCCTATGGGCACCAGTATATTGATGATGCGGACATAGAAGCGGTTGCAAATGTGCTGCGCAGCGATGCGCTCACCTGTGGACCGAAGGTGACAGAGCTGGAGAAGCGTTTGTGCGAAGTAACCGGGGCAAACTATGTCGTTATGGTCAGCAACGGAACGGCGGCGCTGCATCTGGCTGCGATGGCGGCGGGCATTACGAAAGGGGATGAGGTAATCGTAACCCCCCTGACGTTTGCTGCTTCCGCCAACTGCATTTTGTATTGCGGCGGAACGCCGGTATTTGCTGATGTAAAGCGTGACACCTACAACATCGATCCGGAGAGTATCCGCAGCCATATCACGGAGAAGACAAAAGCTGTCGTTGCGGTGGATTTTACCGGTCAGGCAGTGGAGCTGGATGAGATCCGTCAGATCTGCAAGGAGCATAATCTGATGCTGATCGAGGATGCGGCGCATGCGATCGGCACACAGTATAAAAATAAAAAAGTAGGCAGCATCGCAGATTTTACAACCTTCAGTTTTCATCCGGTCAAAACCGTAACAGCCGGAGAAGGCGGCGCGATTGCGACCAACGATGAGAAGCTGTATCACAGACTGCTTCGCCTGCGCTCTCACGGAATTACGAGAAATCCGGATGAGATGGTACATCCGACCGATGCGAAGTGGTACAATGAACAGGTTGAGCTCGGCTATAACTATCGGATGACAGATTTTCAGGCGGCGCTTTTGCTCAGCCAGTTAGACAAGCTGGACCGTTTTATCGAAAGAAGAACGCAGATCGTAAAACGCTATAATGAGGCGTTTGCAGAGTGCCCGGAGCTTGTGCTGCAGCAGGAGATCCCGGAGTCGAAGACGGCGCGCCATTTGTACATGATCCAGTTAAATCCGGAGCTTCTGACCTGTACCAGAAGAGAATTTTTTGATGCGCTGTATGCGGAAAATGTGCATGCACAGGTACATTATCTGCCGGTTTACTGGCATTCCTATTACGAAAAGCTGGGCTATCCGAAGGGACTATGCCCGAATGCGGAGTACCTGTATGAGCATGTAATGAGCATCCCGCTCTTTTACAGCATGACAGACGAGGATGTGGAAAGCGTCATCACTGCGATTAAAAAAGTGCTCGCTTATTACAGGAGATAGAATGGAGAACGAATATGAAGAAATTTTTGGAGCTCATTTCCGAAGAGATGGGAAAAGGCTTTGAAGCTGCAGGATATGAGGCACAGCTGGGACGCGTGACCGTGTCCAACCGTCCCGACCTGTGCGAATATCAGTGTAACGGCGCGATGGCGGGCGCAAAAAAGTATCATAAAGCCCCGATCATGATCGCCAACGACGTAGCGGAAAAGCTGGCGGACAGCGCAGTATTTTCTGAAGTATCTGCGGTTGCGCCCGGATTTTTGAACCTGAAAGTAAAGGACAGTTTTGTCTGTGAATATTTAAAAGAGATGGCTGCAGCGGAGAAGTTTGGCGTAGAGCCTCCCGAAAAGAAAAAAACCATCGTTGTCGATTACGGCGGCCCCAACGTTGCAAAGCCGCTTCACGTCGGTCATCTGCGCTCCGCAGTCATCGGCGAAAGCATCAAGCGGATCAACCGTTACAAAGGACATAGGGTTATCGGCGATGTCCATCTGGGCGACTGGGGACTGCAGATGGGTCTGATCATTACCGAGTTAAAAGCGCGCAAGCCCGAGCTGCCTTATTTTGATGAAAGCTTTACCGGGGAATATCCGCAGGAGGCTCCCTTTACCGTATCCGAGCTGGAAGAAATTTATCCGACAGCGAGCGGCAAGTCCAAAGAAGATCCTGCGTATAAGGAGGCAGCGCTGGAAGCAACGCTGCGCCTGCAGAGCGGTGACCGTGGCTACCGCGCACTGTGGAAGCATATTATTGCGGTATCTGTAGCCGATCTGAAAAAAAACTATAGCAACCTGGATGTGGAATTTGATCTCTGGAAGGGCGAATCCGATGCAGACCCGCTCATTCCGGGACTGGTAAGTCGTTTAAAAGAATCCGGCCTTGCGTATGAAAGCCAGGGTGCGCTGGTTGTAGATGTTAAAGAGGATACCGATACGAAGGAAATGCCGCCCTGCATCATCTTAAAATCCGATGGCGCGGCGCTGTATGCAACGACAGACCTTGCAACAATCGTGGACCGTATGGAGAATCTGCATGCGGATTCCCTGATCTATCTTGCGGACAAGCGTCAGGAGATGCACTTTGTACAGGTGTTCCGTGTAGCGAAAAAGGCGGGGCTGGTAACCCCTGAAACAGAGTTAAAATATGTTGGTTTCGGCACGATGAACGGCAAGGACGGAAAGCCCTTCAAGACGAGAGAGGGCGGCGTTATGCGTCTGGAATACCTGATCCGCGATATCGACGAGGAAATGTACCGTAAGGTATCCGAAAGCCGTCATGATCTGTCTGAGGAAGAGGCAAGAAAGATCGCCAAAATCATCGGTCTTTCCGCAATCAAATACGGAGATCTGTCCAATCAGGCTTCTAAGGACTATATTTTCGATATTGATCGCTTCACTTCCTTCGAGGGAGACACGGGTCCGTATATTCTGTATACAATCGTGCGTATTAAATCGATCCTTGCCAAGTATCAGGAGCAGGGAAAGAGCCTGGAAAACCTGTGCCTGGAGGAGGCGCAGGGCGCTTCCGAAAAAGATCTGATGCGTCAGCTGTGCAGCTTCAATGCAATGATGGACAGTGCCTGTGAGGAAACTGCGCCCCATAAGATCTGTGCGTACATTTATGATCTGGCGAACGCGTTCAACAAGTTTTACCATGAGACAAAGATTCTGGCAGAAGAGGATCAGAAGAAGCAGGCAGGCTGGATTGCACTGCTGAAGCTGACCAAAGAAGTGCTGGAAACCTGCATCGATGTACTGGGCTTCTCCGCACCCGACAGAATGTAAAAATGAAATCCCGCGCCGCAGGCTTCTTAAGTCTGCGGCGGATTGCATAAGCAACATAATTTCACTCAGCCGCTTATGCGTCCTTGCAGAGTGGAATTATCGTATAGAAACGAAGTCTTTTATACGATAAAAAAAGCCGCAGCTGGTTTTTACCAGTTGCGGCTTTTATGTTGTTCGTTTAACCACGCGACAGCTTCCAGACAGCCCTCCTGGGTCAGGGGAAACTGTTTTGTTGTCTTTTGCTCGGCGGGCGTTTTGACAAAGCAGAAGGGCTCCGGCCAGATCGTGACGTCCATACAGTCCCCCTCTTCATTTTTTCCTTTGGAAAGCCGATATCGCATGCCGCAGTAGCTTCCGGTCTGCGCTTCTTTTTTGATATAGTTCACATGAATGATTTCCGGTGAGATCATAGTTTCCTCCAATGGCAGTGCTGCAGTTTTCTGCAGAGCTTAGAAAAACAGCGGGATACCGACCAGTCCAAAGTAGCCGACGGATAAAATTCCGGCGATACTAAGCAGCGTGCGGTAGATTTTTTTCTGGAACAGCTCCGGGACGGTGCTTGCAAGGTATCCGGCGATCAGAATACATGGCAGCAGATAGCGTCCCTGAGCCATGGATTCGATCAGCCAGGAGTTTACAATGGATGCAGCAAGCTCACCCACCATCAGCAGCGTGCAGATAACAAAACGGATTTTGCCCTGTAGATTGTCAGGTTGTCGGAACGTGGCGATTCCGATTCCTGCAAACAGTGCAAGATAGAGCAGCCCCATGCACCAGTAGTACCACGCGCCGGTATCGTGATCCTGTAAAAGACCGCAAAAGCTCTTGTAGCTCATGGCAAACCAGTCCGGATTTTCGGCAAAGACGTCAGAAAGTGTATAGCCGCGGCTGTACATATGCCAGGACGGGTTCAGCTCTTCGGTCGGGGTAGACGGATTTTTGTCGTAGTCGGCGTACTGGATGGCGACCGCTTCCTTGACCTGAGATTTTTCCGTACCGTAGTGCGCGATGTCAAAGCCAGCCCGGAATGCAAAGACGGCGAGAAAAACGCCCACAATAATCAGGTAATTACGCCAGAGCACTTTTTTCTGTAAGGGGTCTTTCTGCCAGATCAGCCGCAGCAAAAGGACGAAGAAGGACAGCGCCAGAATCGCGAGATAGCACTGCTTTCCGAGGGCGATGTTGCCAAACAAAAGCCCTAAAAGAAGAAAAGCAGGAATATCTCTCCGGCATAATTTTTTCTTTTCCACGGTGCGATAAAGCAGACTCTGCGGGTTGCACAGCAGGCAGGTGATCGCGAAAGCGATGGTAAAATCCAGCGCATCTGCCGTCGTATAGGAAAAAATGTACCAGGACTGGACGCAGATTCCCAGTGCGACCATGAGCCAGTTTTTCTGACGGATATTCCGGACAAAATAAAAGGCGAGGGCAGCAAACAGCAAAAGGTTCGGAACGCGGTAGTAGGCAAGGCTGCAGAACATCGTTTTAAAAAGCAGGGCGATCTTTCCGGCAAGATAAAAGTACCAGGTGTAATTTTCCAGCTTGGTGTAACCGTAGCCGCTATAGGTCTGAGCAACAGCGGGATCCCGCATATCGGGCGGCAGAAAGTGCGTCATGCCGTAATCCAGACAGGCTTTGACGTCCCATTCGTCGGGATGCAGACCGAGGGCAGAAAACAAACCGATGATACAGACGACGAGCAGTGCACCTGCAATCACCGCCGTGCTGATGAGGGCAAACCAGTCAAAGTGCCCGGAGCTGTCCGGCAGGAACAACGTTTTCAGATAAGAAGCGATACCATTGCGGAAAAATAAAAGCACACAGAGCAGCAGCGCGATGGACAGGGCAAGGAAAAAGCGCTGGCGCACATATAAAACGTGGAGCTTTGCAGCCGCATTTTCGGCAGCCTCCCGGATACTGTCAGCAGAAAGCAAAAAGCTGCTGTCGGGATTTTGCGGTGTGAAAACGAGCTCTTCCCCGTTTAACTGCCAGGAGGCGTTGACGGGGAAAGCCTGGGTTTCCAGATCGGCGGCATTCATTGTGAAAAAAGCTTCTCCGTTTAGAAAAAAGCCGACGTGTGTGACGCGATAGGATTCCTGGGTATTCGTCGGGTCAAACCGAAATAAGGTAAGACTACGCAGATCGGGCAGACCGGAAAAGGTGACGATGTTACCGTCCCGGGTTCCGTCAGTGGAGTTGTCCTGCGAAAGTTCGTCATTGTCGCTGTAAAAAAGCTGGGACAGGACGGATGTGTCATCGTTTCTCAGATAAAGATCCGCCGACCACGAAAAATGATCCGGCGCTTTCAAAACCCAGATAAACGACGCCAGGAATAAAATCAGGATCGGAAGATAAAGGAATAGATTTTTTCTGGATGTATGCATGAAATGTCCTCTTTCATTATAAAATAAGCTGTTTTCTAACAGTAAGTATAGCGGAATTAAAAAATTTTTCAACTTCAATAGCAATTTGTTGGTGGACTTCGACGAACAAAAATAAGCGTTGGTTTAGGAAAGAACGCAGTGCCCGGAACAAATTCGCCGGGATGGGAACACAACAGAGTAAATTTTTCTTGACAGGCAGGGCAGCAGAGAGGACAATTGGGAAAAAGAAGTAGTTTGGTCAGATTTTGCAGGAGGGCACAGAACCGGATGCCTGGTATACGATTGCCTTGGGCAAGACTTCTGCAGAATGGGGAGGGTTTCTTTTCATGATTCAGAAAACGAACGTCTGGAAAACAGCGGCGGGTTTGCTGCTTACAATTTCGATGATGATAAGCTCTGTACCGATGACGGCAGCAGCGGCAGAGCCTGCGGCGCAGGCGGAAAGTACAGAAACCTCTGACTACGGTGCGCCGGCATATGGGACGAAAGCGGCGAACCTGCATCGGCTCACCTCACAGGAGCAGGTACAGACGGTTTCCAAAGCGCTGCAGCCAGTCGCAGATGTGGTCGGCGTCATGACGAAATCTCATAACGTATCCGTGATCAATTACAGTGATGTAGATGAACTCGGACTGATCCGCCGGTCGGACGGAAGCGGCGTGGTGCTGGTGATGGACGGCAGCAGAATTTATATTGCGACAGCAGCGCATTGCTTAAAACATAACCATACAGAAGTGATTCTGCCGGACGGAACAAGATGCAGCGCTGCTGTGCTGTATCGCAGCACCGAGACAGACACAGGATTTCTGACGGTGGAATACAGCCAGCTGCCGGAGGAAGTGCTGGGCGGGATTACCCCGGCAGCCGGAGCGGACGCGTCCGCGCTTGGAATGAAAACAGGCGACGCACTTGTTGCCGTGAGCTCTCTGGACAGCCCGAGTTCTGCCAGCTGTATCGGCGTTCTGGATCAGCTGTCCGTCATCTATCCGAACAATCCGGGTCAGAATGTGCTGCAGTTTTATTCGGAAACGAGTTACGGTTCAAGCGGCGGCGCGGTTTATACGCAGAATGGAATTTGGGTTGGGAGTATTTCCGGCGGTGATACCTACGGCACCTGCTGGGCAGTTCCCTATGGGACGATTTTGACAGAATTTCAGAAGTGCCTGATTGAACTGGCAGCGCAGAGCGCTGGCTCGTGATATAATGAGCGCAAGTGAGCGGGAACAGGCGAAGCTTGCTCATCGCGAACGGCGCATGCGCATGCTTTTTTCTGCGTTATGCGCATAGCACAGACAGGAGGAAAAGATTGAAAAATAAAATTTTTCAATCGCGAGATTTGTGTCTGCACGCACTTGACACAAACTCGACATGCGCAAAAAATGTGCGTAGAAATGAGGAAAGCTATGACAGCAGATCTGTATTATGAGACAGCAAGGAAGCTGGTGTTAAAGGACAAAAGAGAGGTTTTTGTGCGGCAGCTGAATGCTGGAGACGCAGAAGCTATGCTGGTTTACTTACAGAAAACAGCACAGGAGACCCATTTTCTGATGCGTCTTCCGGAGGAAGCGGTTTATACGCTGGAGAACGAGCGGAAAATTCTGCAGAATACGAGAGAATCAAAGCAGACATTTATGCTGGGGGCACTGACCCAGGATGGAAGTGTTGTTGGAAATGTGGGCATATTTCCCATCGGGGAACGGTTTAAGGTGCGCCATCGGGCGAGCCTTGGAATTGCAGTAGTTCAGGAATACTGGAATACCGGTCTGGGAACGGTGCTCATAAACGGCGCGATTGATCTGGCGCGCAAGGCTGGCTATGAACAGCTGGAGCTTGGCGTATTTTCAGACAACAGCAGTGCACTCCATTTATATCAGAAGCTGGGATTTCAGGAGGTCGGCAGAATGCCCAATGCCTTCAAGCTCCCGGACGGAAGCTACGCGGACGAAATCATGATGGTGCTGCCCTTCACAAATGCTTCCTGATGTAAAAAGGTTACAGTTCACCCGAGCCATTCGCAAAAACGCCTCTGCGAGGCTTTCCGCGGAAGCTACGAGTGAACTGTAAAAAAATAAAATTACCCATTGACTTTTTCAGAAACCTTTGATATTATAATCAAGCAGTCGCGAAGAGCGGCGAACAATTATGGGGTCTTAGCTCAGCTGGGAGAGCATCTGCCTTACAAGCAGAGGGTCATAGGTTCGAGCCCTATAGGCCCCATATATATTTGTGGCGAGATAGCTCAGTTGGCTAGAGCATGCGGTTCATACCCGCAGTGTCGAGGGTTCGAATCCCCCTCTCGCTATGATTGGAACGCTTCGGAGAAATCCGGAGCGTTTTTGTTTTACCAGTTTACTCGCAGCTTTCTGGTTACAGATTCTATGCTTGCATGAGAATCTGTAACCAGAAAGCTGCGAAGAGAGCGCCAATTCATGAGCAAATGCTCATGTACTGTAAAGAAGCAGAAACGAAAAACAAGAGATAGACTACCAGCCCCAAAACTATTCCATACAGCAAAGGGACAAGTTATACACTCCTTGTATTTAATGATTATGGTAGAAAAGCCTAGAATAAATGATATAATTTTAAATGTCTTTACATGAACACTTAAAGCGCAGAAAAACAAGTAATTTCATAAATGTTATTATTTTGAGCGCAAATGTAAAGCAATGTTGATAGAAAAAATTGTTTATTTTATTTAAAATTGTTCTTAAAGGAGGACACAAAATGGAAATTGGAAATAAAATCAACCAATTAAGGAAACTTTCGGGAATGACACAAGAACAATTAGCAGAAAAACTTAACGTGTCCAGACAGACTATTTCCAAATGGGAGTCAGACAGCACTTCCCCTGATTTAGAAAGTATCGTTAAAATAAGCAGAATTTTTCATGTGTCATTAGATGATTTGCTAAAGGAAGGAGAAGCCGGTGTGGCAAACAAAACTGATGAGCAAATAACTTTAGAAGATTTGATGAAAATAAATCTTCATAACAGAAAAATGACACTGTTGCTAATTAGTGGACTGATTTTTATTATGGTTAGCATATTAAATTTCGCCTATGTAATCGCGCTACAAAGCACAACATTTAGTACCCAATATATGCTATATCGATATATCGTTACAGGACAATACGAAAATGCCCCTATTGATTATATGCGGTTAATGATACCGTCTATTATTGCGGCAGCAATCGGAGTGATACTGTTCATAAATTATACCATTGAAAGAAGAAAAAAAGGAGACTGAAAATATGTATAAGACAAAGAAGTTTATTTCATATATGGCTTTATGTGTGTTAATCTTTTCTTTATGTGCGTGTGGGGAAAAAGGTAGTGAAAACGCTGCTATTTATGGAGAAACCGTCGGAGGATTGGAAGATAATGAGCTTTTTGCAATTATTGATACAAATGCTTCTTTACCGGTTTTGCTCGTTACCTCACAAGTATATAATGACGGTTTGGGAAATCAGGCAGCACTTAATTGTGATGTATATTATTTGATAGATAAGGAAGTTAGAAACATAGGAACAATAGAAAGTATGGGAACAGCATATCCTATTGCCTATGATGAAACAGGTATTTATGCTGCTTCCAGTCACGATATGCAGCGTTTTGAAATTGAAAAATCCGGCTTGATCAGACTGGCAGAGGGGATTTATGAGCAATTTGACAAAAGTGGAAATGCTGCTTATACCATGAAAAAAGGGGACGAAACAAAGGTAATTACAGAAGAAGAATACTATGCAGCTTTTGAAAAATACAGTAATGCTACCATAGTAAATTTCTCTTATGGTGCGTCGGACGCTGGCAAGGCAGAGGTAGTAACTAATAATGAGCTGGAAACCCGTCAAGGAAATATAGCAGAAGATGTTAATGTACCAGAAATTGTACAAGAGACAGCCACGGAATTTGCAGTCAAAAAAATGGAAACCGGACAATATCAAGATTGGAAAATTGGTTTTTTAGAACTTGCATACACTTATGAGGATTTGAACGGGAAAACATTTGATGTTTATCAAATGGATTACGAATGTAAAGCAGAAAATCCTCAAAAAGTAACATTGACGGGCGGAATGACTATGGACGAAAACGGTTGGGTTAGACCAGAATATGCTAACTCCACATTTCTTATTTTTGAAAGGCAGGACAATGAAATTTTTTATGCCGCTACTTTGGTAGAAAATGATTGTGCGCCGGGAGATGATATTTTTACAAACGACTTACAGACAGCACTTAAAGAATAGCAAACCCAGTCGAGCCAGTCAACGGCAAGATGAACGGCTCTTACAGAGCCGCCGTTGACAGCCCCGCCCGGTTTTGCAGTTAGGCAGTCAAGGAGCGACAGCCTAAAGTGCTGCCGCCCCTCACATCATAAAAAGCAACTGTCAACCAGCCACAGCCCTTTGTGGAGGAAAGGGGGAATTTCTATGACTTGCACAGAAGAATACAAAGAGCATATCGAGTACACATTCCACGCTTTTTGTAAAGTCGTTATCCGCAACGCCAGCTACACAGCGTTAAGGACATGGAGCAGGAAGCACAAAAGAGAAATATCCCTTGACTACATCACAGAAGAAAAGCACTACCCTTTAGGCACGACAGATGAATATTTCATAGCACCGGAGCCGGACGAGCAATATACACTTATCCTATGCGGCGATACCATCCTGTTTGACAATGGCTTACTTGCGGAAGCCTTCTCCCGTCTGCCAGCACAGGATCGGGAAATGCTCTACCTGTCCTTTTTCAAGCGTCTGCCGCAGCATGAAATCGGCAGACGGTACGGACGCAGCCGCAGCGCAACAGGCTACCATATCCGAAAAGCCATACAGCAGCTTTACGAAGAAATGGAGGGACTGGCGCATGAGGAATAGCAGGCTTCTCCCCTATGACACAAAGGAGCTGCGTTGTAGCGCAGCGAAAAGCATCGAAGATGCGCTTTTGCGAATGGCGCGAGGAAACTATGTGGATCACGTGATAATGCAGCTTTCGGTAAAATTTAAAAAAAAATGAAAAAGGGAAAGCCAAATCCGGAAAACTGTGTTACACTGGACTTGTTTGTTATCAGTATGAGGAGGAGATAAACGATGGAAAACTTTTTTAAACTGAAAGAACACGGCACCGACGTGAAGACAGAAGTCATCGCCGGTCTCACAACTTTCATGACCATGGCGTATATCCTTGCGGTTAACCCGAGCATCCTCGGCGCAACCGGAATGGATACAGGTGCTATTTTTACAGCAACTGCGCTGGCATCTGCAATCGGCTCTTTCTGTATGGCGCTGTTTGCCAACCTGCCCTTCGTACTTTCCGCTGGTATGGGTCTGAATGCTTACTTCGCCTATACGGTTGTCCTGGGCATGGGTTACAGCTGGGAAGTTGCTCTGACTGCAGTATTTGTTGAGGGTATTATCTTTATTATCCTGTCCCTGACAAATGTGCGTGAAGCAATCTTTAATGCGATTCCTGCGAGCCTGAAGGTTGCAGTATCTGTTGGTATTGGTCTGTTCATCACCTTTATTGGTCTGCAGAACGCACATATCGTAGTGGATGGTTCCACACTGGTAGGTCTGTTCTCCTTTAATGGCTCTGTAAAAGCAGGCACCTTCCAGTCCGAAGGCATTACCTTGGTACTGGCACTGATCGGTCTGCTGATTACAGCCTTCCTGGTAATCAAGAACGTAAAGGGCAACATCCTGCTGGGTATCCTGATCACATGGGTACTGGGTATTATCTGTCAGCTGACAGGCTTGTATGTTCCGAATGCAGAAGCTGGTTTCTACAGCCTGATCCCCAGCGGCATCATTTCCGCACCTGCATCTGTTGCACCGACCCTGTTCAAGATGGATTTCTCTGCAATTGCATCTCTGAACTTTGTTGTTGTAGTATTTGCATTCCTGTTTGTTGATATTTTCGACACACTGGGAACTCTGATCGGATGTGCGACAAAAGCAAACATGCTGGACAAAGAAGGCAAGCTGCCTGGCATCAAAGGCGCTCTGATGGCTGACGCTGTAGGTACAACCGTTGGTGCATGCCTGGGTACCTCTACCATCACTACTTTTGTAGAGTCTTCTTCCGGTATTGCAGAAGGCGGCAGAACAGGTCTGACCTCTATTGTTTCCGGTTTACTGTTCATCCTGGCACTGTTCTTCTCTCCGATCTTCCTTGCAATTCCTTCCTTTGCAACCGCACCTGCACTGATCGTTGTTGGTTTCTTCATGATGCAGTCTGTAGCGAAGATCAACTGGAGCGATATGCTGGAAGCAATTCCTGCATTCATCTGCATTTTTGCAATGCCCTTCATGTATTCTATTTCCGAAGGTATTTCGTTCGGCGTTATTTCCTTCGTTGTACTGAATGCGGTAGCTGGTAAGGCAAAAAAGATTACCCCTCTGATGTGGGTACTGGCAGTGCTGTTTATTTTGAAATACATTTTCCTGTAAGATACGGGATTCTTTACTGAAAATCTGAAGCATAATTCATACTGAGAACAACTTCGAAATGATTTGAAAAAGGCGGCGAATAAGAGAAAACCTCTATCCTGCAGCTGCAACAATAGAATGCACGCTCCGCGAACATTCTA
>OMCE01000512.1_pt1 | contig 19621 bp, 15 predicted proteins | sample 1644981 | NCBI WGS metagenome assembly OMCE01 (sample SAMEA103958151, study PRJEB25191) | human gut metagenome | reverse complement strand
TGATTTACTGTTTTAAGGTTGCTTCTTTTACAGAAGCGTTCTTGAATGATACAACATTTTTATCAAGCAAAAACGTTGCTTGGTAACGACTCGTTTCACAAATCATTACTTTTCTCAAAATCTTTCAAGGTTTTTCACTGTTCAGTTATCAATGTTCTCTTGCTGTCCTCTGCTGTATCTCTCAGCGACAGCTTGTTTATATTAGCACCTCTGTCATCTTTTGTCAACAACTTTTTTCATCTTTTTCAGAAATCTTTTTGAGGTCTTCCACCCGGAAGCCTTCTTCTCTTATTTCTGTTTCGATTCGGTGCCTGCCGTCTCATCAGCGACAGCTTTGTTATACTATCATGTCCCGCATCTTTTGTCAACAGCTTTTTGCATTTATTTACATTTTATTACTATCGATGTTGAATCGCCTGCAATGCTTCCTGTACATTCTGTACCCCAACAAGACGAATCCCCTTTACTTTTCCCACTGCATCAAGGCAGACTTTGGGTAAAATACATGTCTCAAACCCAAGTTTTGCTGCTTCAGCCACTCTCTGTTCTGCCATGCTGACACCGCGTACTTCTCCACTTAATCCAACTTCTCCAAAACATATTGTCCGGTCATCGATAATCAGATCCAGTTTGCTTGACATAATCGCCAGCACAATTCCCAGATCAATTGCAGGCTCGTTCATGCGAATTCCACCTGCGATATTTACATAGGCATCGCAATCGGAAAGTTGCATTCCAATTCTTTTTTCCAGAACTGCCATAAGCAGATTGACCCTGTTAAAATCCGTGCCCGTTGCTGTACGACGCGGGTTATTGAAATAACTGTGACAGATCAACGCCTGGATTTCCAGTAAAATCGGACGTGTTCCCTCTATTGAGCATGCGACAACCGATCCTGATGCATCCTGTGGCTTTCCACTCAGCATGTACTCAGAAGGATTCTCCACTTCCACAAGACCTTCTGTGCGCATTTCAAATACGCCAATTTCATTTGTGGAGCCAAATCGATTCTTCACGCCTCGCAAAATGCGGTAACTTTCGTGTCTGTCACCTTCAAAATACAACACCGTATCCACCATATGCTCCAGTACACGCGGGCCTGCTACTACACCTTCCTTCGTCACATGTCCTACAATAAAAATAGAAATTCCCATGCCTTTTGCAATCTGCATAAGAACACCTGTTGATTCACGCACCTGTGACACGCTTCCCGGTGCAGATCCAACGCTCTCATTATACATGGTCTGTATACTATCTATTATGACTATTTGGGGCTTTTTGCGTTCAATTACACTGCGAATTGTATCAAGATTTGTCTCACATAATAATTCCAGACTATCCGTAAAAGTACCAATACGTTCCGCACGTATCTTAATCTGGTGCAAGGATTCTTCTCCTGATACATATAGCACAGACAGATTCTGGTTCGATAGGTTCCTGCATACCTGCAGTAATAGTGTTGACTTGCCAATACCCGGATCTCCTCCTACCAGAACAAGAGAACCACGCACGATTCCCCCTCCCAGTACACGATCCAGTTCCTTTATAGAAGTACTTGTTCTTTCCTCGTCTTTTGCCGTAATTGCAGAGAGTGGAACAGGCTTCGCCTCAGTCGCTGGTTTGAGTTTACCGGAAGTACTAAGTGACTTCCGATCCACCAGTTCCTCAACGAAGGTATTCCACTCTTTGCATCCCGGACACTGTCCCATCCATTTTGCAGACTCGTATCCGCAATTCTGACAAAAAAACGCACTCGTTTTTGTTTTTGCCATATATTATCTCTGCTCTACCTTAATTTCTACTGCATCTGTGCCTTCTAATTCAACGCTCATGCTTAATTTGCCACCAAGATTTGTCTTCATGGTTCCTGCAGACTTTCCATCAATGGTGATTTCATATTCGGTCTCTTCTGCAAGTTCAAGGGTAATCTGTGCATCCTCCGGTCCCTCTACGGTAAAGGATACTGTCTTCTCATCCTGCTTAAAATTTGTTACAGCGGTACCCGGTACAGACTCGTATACAAAAAGCCCGTTGCGCTCTAATTTGGTAATCTCCTTGAACGTCTTTACCTTATACATATCTCCATGAAATTCGTAATTGTCTAACTTTGCCTTTGCTCCCAAAGTATAATCTCCAAAGCTAATTGTTCCATCTGCCTCGGTACGAATTAATTCACTAATTGCAGCCATTATTTATCCTCCTGTGTATTAACTTTTTCTCAAAAATGGTTTCTTAAATTATAACACTCTTATGCTTTTGTGACAACGATTTCCTTGTTCTTTGTTGTAACAATTACATGATCCTGTGCATGGATATCTCCACGAATAATCGCCTCTGCCAATCGGTCTTCCACCTCATCCTGAAGCTTTCTGCGAAGCGGTCTTGCACCGTATTTGCGATCGTAAGCTTCTTCGACAATATGCGCCTTTGCAGCATCCCGCACGGTAAGTTCAATCTGCAACTGCTCCTTACATCTTTGCTGAAGTTCATGCACCATAATTGTTATGATCTGTTTCATATCCTCTTTGTTCAATGCACGAAATACAATGGTCTCGTCAATTCGGTTCAAAAATTCCGGTTTAAAGATTCTTTTTACCTCTTCCATGACATTATTCTTCATGCGCTCATGATCCTGTTTTTCATCTTCTTTTGCACCAAATCCAAGCTTTTTCGGTTCGATAATAGACTGCGCCCCTGCATTACTTGTCATGATAATGATCGTGTTCTTGAAATCGACTTTTCGTCCCTGCGAATCGGTAATGTGGCCGTCATCTAAAACCTGCAAAAGAATGTTAAACACATCCGGATGTGCTTTCTCGATCTCGTCAAATAAAATAACAGAAAACGGATTCCGTCTCACTTTTTCTGAAAGCTGTCCCCCATCCTCATGTCCTACATATCCTGGCGGTGATCCAATCATCTTGGAAACACTGTGTTTTTCCATATATTCCGACATATCAACGCGGATCATTGCCTCTTCATTGCCAAATACAGCTTCTGCAAGTGCCTTGGATACTTCTGTTTTTCCAACACCTGTCGGTCCAAGGAATAAGAAAGAGCCAATTGGTCTCTTTGGGTCTTTTAATCCAACCCTGCCACGGCGTACAGCCTTCGCCACTGCAGATACAGCTTCTTCCTGTCCAATGACACGTTTGTGCAAAGTCTCTTCTAATTTCTGCAAGCGCGCTGCTTCACTTTCTGTAAGTCTGCTCACCGGAATCTTGGTCCATCCGGCCACAACATCCGCAATCTCATTTTCTCCGACAACCGGAACTTTGCGCTTATTTGCGCGCTGGTTCTTCTTGTTCTGTTTTTCCCATTCAGAGGCCAGTTCCTCTTTGGTATTTTTTAACATGCGGGCTTTTTCGATGTCGCCCTCACGCAAAGCATCTTCAAGCAAAAGTTCTGTCTGATGCATTTCCTGCTTTAATCTGTTTAATTCGTCGCTGCCTTTTAGCACACCAAGCCTTGTCTTTGCTGCTGCTTCATCCATAAGATCAATTGCCTTATCCGGCAAAAAGCGATCGTTAACATACCGGGCTGACAAATGCACCGCTGCCTCTAGGCCTTCGTCCGTAATTTCTACATTATGATGTCTTTCATACAGTGGACGAATACCTTTCAATATTTCGATTGATTCTTCTTCCGTTGGTTCATTGACCTGAACCGGCTGAAAACGGCGCTCTAATGCGGCATCTTTTTCAATATATTTCCGGTATTCTTCTATCGTTGTAGCGCCAATAACCTGCACTTCGCCCCTTGCCAGCGCCGGTTTTAAAATATTGGATGCATCCAATGCGCCCTCTGCGCCACCTGCGCCTATAATGGTATGCAGCTCATCAATAAAAAGTAACACATTTCCGGCTTCCGTCACTTCGCTGATTACTTTCTTGATACGTTCCTCAAATTCTCCACGATATTTGGATTTTGCCACCATACCGGACATATCAAGGGAAACCAAACGCTTTCCTGCAACAATCTCCGGAACGGTTCCATTTGCGAGACTCTGTGCAATACCTTCTACGATTGCTGTCTTTCCCACACCAGGTTCTCCGATCAGGCACGGATTATTCTTGCCCCTGCGGCACAGAATCTGAATCACGCGTTCCGTCTCCTGCTGTCTTCCGATTACCGGGTCCAGCAGACCTTCCCGTGCCAGCTCCGTCAGGTCTCTGGAATACTGGTCCAGCGTCGGAGTTGATGAGGCAGCATTACCTCTTCCCCTCTGAATCTCATCACGAAATTTTGCCGGGTCTTCACCCATTGCCCCAAGAATATCAATAAACAATTTCTGTATGCTTGCCCCCATCGTATTCAAAAGCCTGCAGGCAGCACAATCTCCTTCTTTCATAATTGCAAGAAGTAAATGTTCTGTTCCGATCTCCTCACATCCAAAACGTTCTGCCATCTCAGATGCACGATCAAGGATTGCCTGCGTGCGCGGGGTGTATCCATCTCTGTCAAGTACTTCAATTTCTTCTCCAGCCGCAACAAGATCCTGAATCAGTTGTAACAGATTATCCAGTTGAATATTATTTGCTGTAAGTACTTCTGCAGCAACACCTGTTCCTTCTTTTAACAAGCCTGCAAGAATGTGTTCAGATCCCACATAATTGCAGTTCATTGATTTTGACAGGCGGTTTGCATAATTCATTGCTTTTTTCGCCTTATCTGTATATGGTCTCACTTTTTAAGCCTCCTATAAATCAATAAATTCTATTCCACTTTCTTCTTCCGCAGAAGACTTTTTCTTTCTACCAAAAAAATGATGTTTTTTGGGTTTCTTCTTAGGAATTTCATTTTCCCATTCTTCCTCATCATCTGATTCTTCAGAATCAGCTTCTTCCGTCTCTGTCTCTTCCGGTAGATTTTCATTTGGAATCGATTTTGTATCTCCCCAGCCATCCGGTTCGTCTTCCTTCACGACATCTTCACTGTTTGTTTCCAGTGTATCGGAATCATCTTCCGCATTTTCTTCATCATCAAAGTCATCAAAGTCATCAAATTCCTCAAATTCCTCTTCTTCCGGATGTTCCAGACGATTTCTGCGAGAGAGGACAAGTATTACGATCACAATAAGAAGGAACAGCACAACAATCAGAAACGCCCAGAAAATCATACGGTTCTGGCTTTCTAATTTCTGTACATCCCCGCTCTGTGCCTCTGTGTCCGGAACCTGAATCTCTTCTCTGTCCGCCTCACTGTTTCCAAGATAACGCATATAAGTGCGTTCGTTCACATCATAGAGATACCAGCCATAATTTCCTTCATTGTTTACGGCATAGACCAGACAAACATCTTTGTCTTTGCCATAATAGTATGCACCAATGCTTCCTTTGCCTTCAATATCGAGTGTCCCGGCCTTATAACCTGCCGGAAGTGTTGTCTCATCCGCATCCGGAACGACAACAATATAGCCGAACTCGGACGAAAAGCTCACATACGGGTACGCCTCGTACGGTGCACTGTCCATTACCATATACAATGCTCCGTTTTCTTTATTTTCATCCACAAGATAAAGCAGACAGATCTGGCTGCCGATTTTGTCATTGTATAAATACGGGTAGTCTTTTTCCCAGAGTTTCATGGTTCCCTGTTCGAAATCCTGTGGAACGGCATCCTCAGGAATCGAAGTTGCCGGATATAATTTTTGTCCGTTTATTTCATAATATTGCTGGCTTAAATCACCATCCTGCTGTTCGTCTTTCTCCGAATCCTTCTGTTTGTCATCATCTCCCGCTGCTTTTCGTGTCACATTTACCACATAAGTAGCAGTCACTCCGTTCTCCGCTTTGACGACAATCTGGATTTTGTTGGAGCCAACAACAAGTTTTTCCCCGCCTTTTACAGATTCCACCGTTGCATTTTCATTGTTTGCCTTTGCACTTACCACAACGGATGTCACATCATTTTCAACTTCTGCCGTATAATTGGTAATATTATATTTAAAAGCCGGTGAAAGCTTTCCTGCCGATAAAGTAAGAGAGGAAAGGGAATTATCCGAAGATTTATTGGCATTATCCCCATTCTCTGCATCATCACCTGTTTCATTCTTTATGTTTACGGATGCACTTGCACCTGTGACGCTGACACGATCCCCTTCCTGATTTCCTGCAATTGGAGCAGCGGCTGAAAAGGTTGCTTTACCAGATGATTTTGCCTGAAAAGTTACGGTACCAACCGAACGTTTATTGGAACTTCCATAACTTCCGATTGTCATAGAAACCGTTCCCGCATTCGCACTTGCGGTATCGGATGCCGACGAATATGTAAGTAAATCCGTTGGATACGTCAAATTAACCGTTGCCGAAACACCGGCCGGTACGGTTACAGATACTGTAATGGTGTCTCCGATTTTGACCGTAGTGTCACTCAACGCAATGTACAGATTATCTGCTTTTGCCTCTATATCCGGAACCAAAAGGCAGCCAAACAATAAAACAATTGCCATCATATTGGCCAGAAATCTCATCGTAATTTTCCGGTTATGTTTTCTTTGATTGCCCCTGTTTGTTTCCTGTTGTGCTTTTATCGAATTCATTCTGCTACACATGCCTTTCTTCTACTTGCTTTTATTACTGTTTTATGGTGCTTAGCCCCAATGCGTGACGGTTGATGTAAATCATATCCAACACATTCAGACCATCCCCCTTGTGGTTTGCATCGGCTGCCACCAGATAGGTTCCGGACAATTTATCCAATCCAAGAATATGACGATTGACTTTTATCATATCCAGGACATTGATTTCCCCATCTCCATTGACATCACCATAAATCACAACTTTGTAGGAAGTTTTCTTCTTGTTGTTTACATATACTTCGACTTTGTTTCCGGTCGCTGCCAGTCCCTGATTTTGTTTGCCATCCGTTCCGACAAGCTTTGCGGTTCCTCCGTCTACGGAAAGTCCTGCCAGGAAATCTGCTGCCCTGGTTCCCGGTACAATCCCGGTAATATATTTATCACCCACAGTATATTTTGCAGATGAAAGCGTTCCAGTCGGTTTTGCCGCCTCTTTCCGTACAACAGTAAGTTTGTATGTACGCGTGGATCCTCTTTCTGATTTGCATTTGACATTGATGGTATTTGTTCCCACGCTCAGTTTTTTGGTTCCTGTTCCTGTAATCGTGGAAGTTGCAGCCACTGCTGTCGCATTTACAGAAATAGAAGAAACCGTATTTTCAACAACCATTGAATATTTTGTTGTAGCACTCTTAAATCCAGGTGTCAGGCTTTGTCCTGCCACGGCAATATTCTTCAGATAATTATTGGGATTGCCCGTCGCTGTGAATGTCACTGCGGATGACGGCATGGATTTGTACACCGGAATTCGGAAAACAAATGCCTGCTGCTTGTCCGTATAACCCTGTCCAAGCTTTCGTCCTTCCGTATAAGCAGCTGTCAGATTGCTCATGTACTGATGTCCATACAGATTCTTTGCATTGACCACATTAAATTTCTGAAAATATAATGTATCCTGTCCCACCGCAATATAATTCTTTGCAAGAAGCTGTGAACCACCGAGCAATGCTTTATAACGCGTATTCCATCCTGCTTTCTTCGCATAGGCAAGTCCATTCCGGATAACCAGTGTAGAGGTCACTCCGGCGGCTCCGACATTGAAATAATTAAAATATCCCTCATACCCTTTGTATGTTCCTGAAATGAGAGAACTTGTTCCATTTAACCCCTGTTCCTGCCGCACACGGGATGCCAGATGATACGGACTGACACCGGTAAGTTCGCCGATTTTCATAAATGAATCCGCATAATTGAGCGTTGTCTTATCCGCATCTTTCACTGTCTTTGCCATAAATGTTCCGGAAAGTATTGCATTCACTCCGGATTTTGTCTGTGATTTATTAAAACTCAGACTTTCGAACTGAAATATATCTGTCTCGTTCAAAAAATTTCTCGGATCCATATAATAAGCAATGTATCCTGAATTCGCCGCAACCCAGTTCGATCCATCGTAGATTGTCCATATATTTGTATTCCAGTCATACGCCCCGGCTGCAGTAGATTTTCTTGCATCGTCTACGCTTTTTGGAACCAGATTGACACCATTTACACTCTCTTTGGTGATCACAGTCCCCCAATCAAGTCCGGTATCTACAGCTTCAAACTTCCATTGCGGATACTGCTTGTGAAGTTGCGTAAGTCCGGTTATATAGCTGTCTGGAAATCCTGCCGCCTTCATTTCCGTAGAAAAAGCGGCATTTGTTGCTGCCTTTGCAACATCTATATTCGAAAAAAGACCTCCGCCTGAAATCAGTATCGTGCAGCTTAACACAATACTCAGCAAGCGCTTTCTTTTGTTTTTCATATTTGTGCATACCCCTTTCAAGACATAATATGCTAGTTTTCATTATATAAAACTTTACATAGCCAGTCAATCAAAATATAGGGGCACAAACGGCACAGATACTGTATTTAGTGCTTTTTGCGTGTCATGCTTTTCCAAACAAGGACCCCAAAAATTCCTCCGGACAGGCCACTTGTCATACCAATCAGATTTCGGATTCCCACATCCATAATTTCAATATTTACCAGCCCTCCGATAAACGCAAGCGTTCCGATTGCCGCCATCACTGAAATAATTGCAAGGATCAGTAATGTTTCTTTGTCTAAATGACTGTTTTTCCATACGTGATGATTCATAATATGTCTCTCCTTCTTTCTCTTTGTTTGTTCCATTTTCTGATAAGAGAATTGTCGCAAATATGGTGAGACATAAAAAGGACACCTCTCATACAGGTGTCCTTCACATGATCATTTAATCCTCATACTCCGTTTCTCCGACTTCCGTCCAGTCACTGATTTCGTATTCATTTCCATCTTCATCTGTAATTGTCATACCGTCTTCCGTATTGTACATCTGCGCATCGTCCGGACTGCTGTAATCCTTTCCCGATGTTACGATTGCCACAATAATTACCGCTACGATTACCACCACAGCTCCGATAATCAGAAATTTGTTTGCTTTGTTGTCCATTGCTTCTTCTCCTTGACTTTAATTATTTTTCTTTGTATTTTTGCAATTGCTCTCTTTTACAATATAATGAGGTCTATGCTTTACTTCCATATAAGTCTTTGCAATATACTGTCCCATAATGCCCATACAGAACAACTCTATACCGCCAATAAATGTGATGATACACACCAGTGACGGCCATCCTGCCACCGGATCACCAAACACAAGCGCACGGATCACCTCGACGATAATAGCAATAAACGAAACAATGGTAAGGATCATTCCAAGATAAGAGGATATCTGAAGCGGCGTATTGGAAAAGTTTATAATGCCATCGATCGAATATCGCACCAGTTTCCAAAAACTCCACTTTGTCTCTCCGGCTGAGCGTTCTACATTCTCAAACTCCAGCCATCTGGTCTCATAACCTACCCAGGCAAATATACCTTTGGAGAAGCGATTATATTCGCTGACGGAGAGTATCGAATCCACCATCGCTCTGCTCATCAGACGATAGTCTCTTGCCCCATCTGCAATATCAATGTTTGACAGCCGGCGCATCAGCTTGTAAAAACAACGGGCAAAAAATGAACGGATCGGCGGTTCGCCTTTGCGGTTGACACGCCGCGTTGCCACATTGTCGCAATCCTGACTTTCTATCATGGCAAGCATCTGTGGCAGCAAAGACGGCGGATCCTGTAAATCTGCGTCCATCGTTGCAATATAATCGCCATCAGCATTTGATAATCCTGCATATAAAGCAGCTTCTTTTCCAAAATTTCTGGAAAACGAAACATAGCGCACTCTATCGTCTGCTGTTGCAAGCCTTTGAATTTCCTGCAACGTATTGTCTTTCGAACCGTCGTTGACAAACAGATACTCAAATTCGTAGTCCTTTATCGTATCTGTGACCCGATTCAGTTCCTGATATAAAATCTCCAAAGATTCCTGTTCGTTATACATTGGAACAACAATACTTACTTTCCCCTTACTCATGCAATTCTCTCTTTCTGCTTATTCCTGTTCTTACACATGCACTGATAAGAAACAATATAACTGCCCCCAGACTGATGCCGGCTCCCACCTTCAGTCCAGGCGTTGTGTAACAGAGTTTTATCGTATAACTGCCTTTTTCCAGATGCACCCCGACAAGCGCATCTGCAAGTGGTTCGATTTCTGTCTCTTTTCCATCCACATACAGCGTCCATCCTTCATCCGCCGGAACCGATAAAATCAGTCTTCCCGCGTTCTGTACCTGAATTTTTCCTTCAATCTTACGGTCTGTCATATCCGTAAGCTGCATGGTCTGTGCATTCAAAGTATCAAACGCCTGCTGCACGACTTTTTCATTTAACTGGTACACCTGAAATTCAATACTTTCCATATTGGAGTTAAGGATGTGTATTTCATCTCCGGCTTTACACTCTCCCAGTTCGATCAGATAACGATGGGATGTCTTCGAATACTGCTTTGTCCATCCATCGCTGCGGTTTACCGTCAACGTATCAGAAGTGCAACTTACATAATCCGCATAATAATATCCATCTTCTGCAATATCAATTGTTGTATCTCCCGCATTCGCATCGGTGACGCACGTCGCCGGGTAAAGCATCTGCCCCTCCGCACCAAGTGCAGATGTCAGGGAATTGAGTGATGCCATGCGGTCCGCAGTCGATGAAGTCCAATTTGCAATCGCCTGCTCATCCATAACAAAACCAAGCGGAAGGCTGTAATTGTTGCGATACAGGAAACTGCTTCCACTGCCACCGATCAATGTACGATATGGACTTTCTTCCAAAGCACTGTCTGACAGCATATATTTTACAGAAAAAAGTGAGGAAGAAAGTGGTGTGGCTCCATTATAACAATAGAAGTTTTTGCCGCCTTCCATAAACAGGCTCTGGAACAGATGGCTCACATCAAGATTCATCAGGGAAGAAAAAATCGTTGCGGACGCATACCCATATAATGAATCATCATTCTTTGTCTTACGTTCCGTATCTTCCACACGGTAAAATCCGCTGCCTGTCTCTTCGTTATCTTCTTTTGCAGTCTTCAACAGATTCTCGTAGTCCGTCTGTTTTTCAGTATATGCGACACGACTTGTAGTGCCAAATCCCGTGGCCGCCATATTGATAGCAAGTTCAGCCACTGCAACAAAAACTGCAAACTGTGCAAATGCCAGACGCTTTTTCTTTCCTGTTATTTTTGTAAGAACAAATGTTACTGCATAGACACATATAAACAATGCCGTAATCACTAGTGAAACAGGCTCAGTCACCGTCTCATCTCCGTACCAGCCAGAGAGAAGAAGCAGCATCATAGACACAATCGCCGCCACAGCAATATGCCAGATTTTTGTGCCTTTTCGTTTTCGAACGGCCGCAAATCCCATCGACAGAAGGACAAAGCTATATAAAAATGACTGTCTTCCCGGTAAAGCCTGCGGAAAATGCATGCCATGCCAGATATAATCTAATTGATTTTCCGCAAAACTGACCAGGAAAAACGCAAGCATCGCTATGCGCGGGACTTTTTCTTTCCAGGAAATCCGCCGGTTCAATACATAAATCCATACGAGAAATAGAGAGAATGCTCCGGCATACAGATTCGGCCAGTGGTCATTTCCTGTGTATACACTCGTGACTGCCGCACCTCTTCCAAGTTCTGCCAGAATATTGAAATAAAATTCGGCGGTCTTTGGGAAACCGCCCTCCGCCGATCCTGAAACACTTAACACAGCAATCTCCGGAAGAAGCAGGATCGCAGAACTTGCGCCGGCAAGAAGCGAGTACCACCCGAACCGGAGTACTGCCCCGCCTTTTCCTTTCTTCTGGGAAAAGAACAATAATACAAAAGCAAATACCAGAAAAATGCAGATCATAATGGATATATAGTAATTACAGAAGATGCACAAAGCGAGCGTAATATAATACAGGCCTGCTTTTTTCTCCTGCACGAGTCTTTCCAGTCCGATCATGATCAGCGGAAACAGCGCAATGCAGTCCATCCACATAATATCCCAACTGTATGCTGCCACAAATCCCGACAGTGCATATGCAGTCGAAAATACAATTGCCGGGATCACCTGATTTTTATGCATCCGTCCATCTTTTCCGACAAGCTTATAATGATGACGGATATACAGGAAAAAGGTCAGTCCGCTTGCCGAAATTTTCAGTATGATCAAAAGTGTCATAAATTCGATCACATGGCTTTTCGGACAAAGCAGAATCAGAAAGTTCAGCGGACTTGCCAGATAGTAGGCATACAGCGAAACAAAATCAGATCCCAGTCCAAGATTCCAGGAATACTGCAGGCTGCCGCCACTCTGAAGTTTATTTAGAAACTCTGTAAAAAAAGGACAGTACTGGTGATACATATCAATGTGCAAAATACAGTTGTCGCCAAACGGATACACACCATTTCCAATGCATATGATCACACAAATGAAAAATGGCAGTCCAAATGCAGCTATATATGGAAAAGCTTTGCTTTGCGCAAAACGCTTCATCTGATTCATTATTTATTCCTCTCAAACAAATTATAATACTGCAGCTTCCGATACGTTAACAGTGCATCCTTGTTTGCGCCGATGTTCTCTGTGCTGCCTGCGGCAGAAAGTACCGGATACGTATTGCTCAGCTCCAGAAAGTAATTCTGATAAGCACTCGTCGGAACGCCTGCTGCTTTCAGAACCTGCGCTGACAGATAATTCAGACTTGTATTCTGGTCGCTTGCTTCCCCAATATCATAATTGGCCCATACAAGATACGGCACCTGATATCTTTTCTTCTGCTGCTCACTGTTCATATCGGAAGGATCAACACCGCTTGCCATCTCAATCTGGTTTGCCACTGCGTCACTCGGCTGATGATCGCCAAAGAAAACGATCACTGTCTTTTCGTCTACCTTTGAGAAGTAGGAAACCAGATCTTCCAAAGCAGCATCCGTCTTATGAATCAGTGACAGATACTGATTCAAAGCATCACTGTTGTACTGTGCCTGTATATCATTTTCAAAGTTCGGATACACATCCGTATAACCACCGTGATTCTGCATCGTAACATTAAATATAAATGCCGGTTTGCCCGCTTCTTTATTTTCATAGGTGTCGATGATATGCTGCATATCAGAGGCATCACTGATATATTTCCGCACATAAGACACATTCGTATAATCCTCGATAAAGTCCATATGTTCAAAGCCCAAAAGCGGATATACGCGTTCTCTGTCCCATCCGTTTGCATAATACGGATGCTGCGCGTAGGTCGCATACCCAAGGCTTTTCAGATAGCTTGCAAGGGATGGGGTATCCTGTTTTATATACTGCTGGTATGCAATACTTCCGGACGGCAAAAATGCCATCGTATCGCCGGTTAAAAATTCGAATTCGGAATTTGCTGTATTTCCGCCACACACAGATACCTGTGCATATCCGGTAATCGTATTTTTCTGTCCCTGCTGCATCTTGTGCATAAACGGCATATAATCTTCATTCGTCTGCAAATCGCCAAGAACTGCCAGATCCGAAAAAGCTTCATCCATGATTACAATAATATTCGGAAGATCCTGCGTATCCTGCTTTGTATCTTCTGTCTTTTCATAACTTTCCAATGTCTTCTTCGCATCTTCTGCACTGTATCCCTGTGGTTTATCTACCACAACATACGCCAGGTTCATGGCAAATGTCACCGCCATACCATTGACTTCTGTCATATATGCCGGTGTAAACAAAAAAGGATACAGATAATGTTTTGTCTGAAAATCCTCTTTCTGTAATGTATTTACGAAAAGGCAGGTCACTAAAACACTGACCAATAATGTGCCAAGTCTCACTTGCAGTTTGATTTTCGGTGCTTTTTTCAAAAAACGTGACAAAACAATCGCTGCAATAAAAATAAGTGTTACGATCACCATGCGCAAATCAGGCGTAAAATCATAATTTTCCGCCACACTGGTCGCTGTCCGCACAGAAAAAATGTCCCACGGCACAAACGGAGTTGAACGAAACTTCATCACATAATGATTGGTAATTCCAAATGCCATAGCAATTCCAAGTATCACACGGGCCGCTGCGCACATATGCCCAATTGCCAGGTATATAATCCATGCCAGCAGTTCAAAGATAAAAATATTAAAAAACTGTGCTTCCGTTCGGACTTCCAGCAATGCATTGTGTTCATATGCTTCCATCAAATAAAATATGCCGACCGGCAACAATGCATATACAACAAAATACAAAGCCCGCTGTATTTTTTTACGTTCTAATTCCATGATACTTCTTTCTATCGCAAGGTATATCTTTTCTAAAATTTATAACAATTAAAAAAAAGGTGCGATAAACTCCTTCCAGACATAGTCTGTTTGAATTTTATCACACCTTGTTTGTTTTTTGAATGAAATTCACATTTTTTTCATGAATCAAAGCCAGCTTCTAATAATTCGACAAAACCAGACGATCCTTGTACACACGATCCATGGAATCAATGACTCTTCGAGCCTGACCATAACGTCTTGGATTAATGGTGATTACCCACAGTGTATCTGCACCTTTGTATGCTTCTCTTTTAAAAAAAGGAATCTTCTTACTGTTCTTTGTAAATGGAATGTGCTGCTCCAAAAGCACCTCTGCCGCCTGATTACCGACACGCGCATTTGTCGTACGACATAGTTCCACATCGTTATCCTTATAGTTTCCAAGTTTCATCGTCATCTTCTGTCTCTACCTCCGTCTTTTATTTTACTTTTACCTGAATCTGCTTTCCCAGTCCGCCTGCCACTTTCACAAGGAAATCCAGACTCGGATTATATCTTCCACTCTCTAATCGGGAAATATTTGATTTCTTCGTTCCCACACGGTCCGCCAGTAATTCCTGCGTCATCCCCTGTGACTTGCGGACTTCACGAAGCTGCTGCGCAACTTCTTCCCTCGTTGCATTTGTTCCTTCCATTTTTCCTCCCTGTTCATTTAAACATCCACCCAAACATTTACTAATCTTTTTCCAAGTTATCATATATGATAACTTTTGTCAAACGAAAAGGAATGCAGAAACTTTTGCTTGCATTCCATCGTATCTTATGCTAGTATAATATTTGTTCGCGCCGGCATGTCGGAATTGGCAGACGAGGCAGACTCAAAATCTGTTGATGGCAACATCGTGTGGGTTCAAGTCCCACTGCCGGCAGTATTTGAAAGATTCCTGAAAATCAGGAATCTTTTTTTGTTGTATTCACATTTTTATGGAATTTGTGATACAGCAAAAGCAAGCATGCCTGCAAGATGCGCAAAAAAATAGAAGGATTGCATATCCATATGCTTTCCTTCTATTTCCATATTTATGATTAATCAGAACTATTCTGTGATCTTAAGATCATCAAAGCAGTCAAATGTTGCAAAATAATCAGCCGGTGTCTCTGCACGACGAATCAGCTGTACACTTCCATCCTCTTTCAACAATAATTCTGCCGAACGAAGGCGTCCGTTGTAATTGTATCCCATAGAAAATCCATGTGCTCCTGTATCATGAATCACCAGGTAATCTCCCATATCAATCTTTGGCAGCTTGCGGTCTACAGCAAACTTGTCACAGTTCTCGCAAAGGCTTCCGGTCACATCATACGTATGGTCGCAAGGTGCATTTTCTTTTCCAAGAACTGTAATATGATGATATGCTCCGTAGATTGCCGGGCGCATCAGGTTTGCAGCACATGCATCTACACCGATATACTCTTTGTAAATATGTTTCTCGTGGATTGCCTTTGTCACAAGACATCCATAAGGTCCTAACATAAAACGTCCCATCTCTGTATAGATAGAAACATCACCAAGACCTGCCGGTACAAGTATCTCATCAAATTTCTTGTGTACGCCCTCTCCGATCACACGGATGTCGTTTGGTTCCTTGTCCGGTGTATAAGGAATTCCAACACCACCGGAAAGATTTACAAACTTAATGTCACAGCCCGTCTTTTCTTTTAACTCAACAATAAGTTCGAATAATTCTCCGGCGAGCTTTGGATAATATTCGTTTGTTACAGTATTACTTGCCAGGAATGCATGCACACCGAAATACTTTGCGCCCTTGCTCTTTAAAATCTTGAAAGCCTCGATGAGCTGGTCTTTTGTCATTCCATACTTGGAATCTCCAGGGTTGTCCATGATTCCATTGCTCAACTCGAACACTCCGCCCGGATTGTAGCGGCAGCTGATGGTCTCCGGAATATGACCAATGGTTTTCTCCAGGAAATCAATATGTGTGAAATCATCCAGGTTGATGATTGCACCTAATTTGTCTGCATATGCGAATTCTTCTGCCGGTGTATCATTGGAAGAAAACATAATGTGCTTTCCGTCAAAACCGCAGGATTTTGAAAGCATAAGCTCTGTGTATGAAGAACAATCGCATCCCATATCGTATTCCTGTAAGATTTTAAGAATGTATGGATTTGGAGTTGCTTTTACTGCAAAATACTCACGGAATCCAGGATTCCAGGAGAATGCTTCCTTTACTGCTTTGGCATTGTCGCGAATTCCTTTTTCATCATATAAATGAAATGGTGTCGGATATGTCTTTACAATCTCTTCTACCTGACTTTTGGTTACAAATGGTTTCTTTTCCATGTTCGGTCTCCTCTGTCTGCTTTATTTGTGAGCCACGGCAAGTGGCTTGCCTATCTACACTTTGCAATCTATGCTACAACAACTATTTTACAAATTCAAGCAATTTTCGGCTTTTACTTCAAATTTATCAATAGATATGTTAAAATAGTGGCGTTAAATATTGTTTACTATACAAAGGATGAGTTTATATGAGCGTAACTGTATTGCCATATCTGGCTGATGTGAGTGCTGCATCCTCAGCACCATCTTCGGTCAAACAGACAACAGGCAAAACAAATACCAATTTCAAAGATGTTTTAGATGCTGCAACGAGCGCACAGCAGAAGATGGCTGTGGACGCATTGATCGCGGCAAGCGGTTCCGGAGCCGTATCGGTCTCCACAGTGCAGAAAATTCTCGGTTTTAATCCACAATACACAGTCTCCTCCACGCAGGCACCTGTTGCAACTACGCAGGAGACAGCGAATACAGATCCTGCACCTGCGACATCCGCATCATCAGAGACTACACAGACACCTACGACAACCACCAGTGATTCTGACAAAGATTCTCTCGGCTGTCCTTCGGAACTGGAACCTTATTTTAAGGAAGCCTCCGAAAAATATAACGTAGATATCAATCTGCTCAAAGCTATCGCCAAAGCAGAATCCAATTTCAATCCGAACGCTGTAAGTTCAGCAGGCGCGCTTGGTGTCATGCAGCTGATGCCATCTACTGCAAGCAGCCTTGGTATCTCTAACGCTTATAATGCAAGAGAAAATATTATGGGCGGTGCACAGGTGATTGCATCAAACTTAAAGAAATACAACGGAGATATCTCCCTTGCCTTAGCCGCATACAATGCAGGCTCCGGCAATGTTGACAAATACGGTGGCATCCCACCATTTAAAGAAACACAAAATTATGTCAATAAAGTAATGAACTATTATAAAAACGCGTAGCATCTTGCCACGCGTTTTTATATTTCAGTCTTTCTGAATTGTTATCTTATTTTTATAATTTCAAGCCAGACAACAAAGCTCCAAGGTTTGTGGATGCATTTTCATTGGAAATATATTCCTCTGCCTGTGCGCTCTCCTCATTTTCCACCTCATCCGGCATAATTTCTTCTAAAGCTTTCATGCTCAGGCTGACACGATTATCGTTTGTGTTGATAATTTTTGCCTTTACTTTCTGTCCTTCTTTTAATACTTCATGCACGGAACCGATGCGTTTCTGGCATATCTGAGAGATGTGTACCAGTCCGCTGATTCCATTTCCAAGATTAATAAAAGCGCCATATGGCATAATGGATTCTACAGTTCCCTCTACAACCGTTCCCGGAACAAGCATTGCAATACGATGGTTGCGCTCTTCTTCCTGCTGCTTTCTTGCCACGACTTTTCCAGATAAAACCAGTTTATTTTTCTCTTTATCCACATTGATGACTTCTACCGGCACTTCTTTTCCAATCCACTTGTCGGTATCTTCCACGTAATCTGTAGAAAGCTGTGATGCCGGAATGAATGCACGGATTCCCTCTAAGAAGGTAACAACACCGCTTGGTACACTCTCTTTGATGCGAACATTCACAACCGTCTCGTTCTCCATCATTTCTGCCAGCTTATCCCATGCCAGCACATCATTTGCTTCTTTCTTTGAAAGTTCAATGTTGCCGTTTCCATCATCCACTTTGATCACGGTTGCCTCAATCTCATCACCGATCTGCAGCTGCTCCTTCGGATTAAAATCCGGATCGTTGCTCAGATTCTCGGTTTTGATAATTCCCTGCGTATAATAATTGAGATCTAAGGTTACATCTTCCTCAGATACTGCAATTACTGTTCCGCTTACAATATCACCTTCATTGATCGTTCGAAAAGAACGCTCCAGCTCCTTTTCATAGTCCTTCATTGATTCTGTTGCATTTTCTGCCACTTGTTTTCCCTCCTTTTCTCATCCGCCTGTGCAACGGTGAGTCTGTCTTTACCCGCATTATAACATATTTTCCGAAAAAGCTTTATTATTTTTTTGTTTTGCCGATATATATGATGTAAATGCAATTCGGCCGAATATGCAGACAACTCAATAACCTAAGGAAAGACCAGGGACGGTATCCACGAACAAAAAGGAATTTTTCGCGGAGACCGTCCTTTTATTCTTCACTTAAATAGAAAGGGTGAACCTATTGATTATTCAGTCTAATACCATGCATACGAATGCACGAAGAACTTACCGTTCTTCAGAAACAAGCATTACCAACACAACACGTTGGGATAATTCCGGTGCAACGATATTTTCCATGCATGACGCACAGTCACGTCAGGAATCCATCTATACGGAAAGCCACAATGGACAAAAAGATACCGGAAACGGCAATGCTTCCATGAACGCAAACGAAGATTCTAAGGGAGATACCATGGATGATCTGATGCAGCGTTTTCTATCTACTCCAAATGTGCATCGCAACAATCTGCAGTCTAATATTTCTTCGATTCAGAAAATCCGCCAACAGGCGATCGACTATCTTCTTTATATTTTATTTGGAAGCCGATACGATGAATCGAATCCGACAACAGATACCTCTGACACAACATCTTTCTCTGATACCCTCGCCTCTGCTTCAAATGATGCAAACTCTCTGACAGGAGAAGGCGGACAGACCTATCAGTACTTTTATTATTCCGAACAGGAAACTACCTGCTTTGATACCCAGGGAATTGTGCACACTGCCGACGGCCGGGAAATTTCTTTTAATCTCAGTCTTGAGATGTCCCGTTCCTTCACACAGATGTCCGAAAGTGTTGTGGATTTTGGCAAGCCACGTCTCTGCGATCCACTTGTCATCAACCTGGACAGTAATATTGCCAACGTATCGGATCAGAAATTTTATTTTGATATTGATGCCGATGGTTCCGACGATTCCATCTCGATGCTCAATTCCGGCAGCGGTTACCTCGCTTTGGACAGAAACGGGGACGGCATCATCAACGACGGCTCCGAGCTGTTCGGCACGCAAAGCGGCAACGGTTTTGCCGATCTTGCC
>OMCE01000511.1_pt1 | contig 19626 bp, 16 predicted proteins | sample 1644981 | NCBI WGS metagenome assembly OMCE01 (sample SAMEA103958151, study PRJEB25191) | human gut metagenome | reverse complement strand
GTGCATATTCACGACCCTTGATGTACTCGAATGTTGTCTCATCAGGAGCTACGAAGCCACCACGGGCACCCATCTCGATAGAGAGATTGCAGAGAGTGAGACGACCTTCCATAGACATATCTTTCACTACATCACCACTGTACTCTACGAAGTAACCAGTGGCACCCGAAGTAGTGAGTTGACTCATGAGGTAGAGGGCAACGTCCTTGGCAGTAACCCCCTTACTGAGCTTGCCGTTGATGCTGATGCGCATTGACTTTGGCTTGCTCTGAAGAATACATTGTGAAGCCATCACCATCTCGACCTCTGAAGTGCCGATACCGAAGGCTACCGCGCCCATGGCACCATGGGTAGAAGTGTGAGAGTCACCGCAGACGATGGTCATACCTGGAAGCGAAAGACCCTTCTCTGGTCCTACCACGTGGATGATACCATTGTCCTTAGTGTTCATGGCAAAGTGAGTTACGCCAAAATCAGCAGTGTTCTTTGCCAAGGTATCTACCTGCTTCTTAGAGATAGGATCCTCGATTGGCTTATCCTGATCGTGTGTTGGAGTATTGTGGTCAGGCATACAGAAAATCTGGTCAGGACGGAACATCTTGAGTCCGCGTGCCCGCATACCGGCGAATGCCTGAGGTGATGTTACTTCGTGACAGTAGAGACGGTCGATGTAAAGCTGTGTAGGACCGTCCGGAACAATCTGGACAACGTGCTTGTCCCAAATCTTGTCGAATAATGTATTCATAATATCCTGTTTGTTATATATTTATCTGAATTATACTTTATCTTACCTTGAACTTGTTGATACAGTCGATGTAAGCCTCAACAGAAGCTGTCACGATATCGGTATCTGCACCAAAGCCATAATATACATGACCATCGTATTCCACCTGCATATGAACCTTACCTACATCGTCGGAACCCTTGTCGATAGCCTGGATGGTGAACTCCTTGAGATTCATCTCCTTAGTAATCACCTTCTTCAGAGCACGGATGGCAGCATCCACAGGACCATTGCCCGAAGAGGCAGCCTCAAACTTCTGACCAGCAATATTCAAACCGATGCTGGCTACGCTCTTCACGCCCTTGCCGGTGGTTACCTGCAACCAATCGAGCTGAACACCATGCTTGTCGGCAGCATCAGCACCAGCGAGCATCAGTACATCCTCGTCAGTAACTTCCTTTTTCTTATCAGCCAACTGGAGGAACTTCTTGTATATCTTGTCGAGTTTCTCCTCGTCCTCGACGTTCACACCGTTGACGTGGAGACGATACTTCAAAGCAGCACGACCCGAACGGGCTGTCAATACGATAGCGTTATCGTCGAGACCCACATCCTTAGGATCGATAATCTCGTAGGTCTGCACATTCTTCAAGACGCCATCCTGATGGATACCAGATGAGTGAGCGAATGCGTTGCGGCCCACAATGGCCTTGTTGGGCTGAACAGGCATGTTCATCAGACTGCTCACCATGCGGGACATTGGAACAATCTTGGTCGTATTGATGTTGGTGTCAATGTTGAGGTGTTTGTGACACTTCAGAATCATAGCAATTTCTTCGAGCGAGGTATTACCGGCACGCTCGCCAATACCATTCATGGTCACCTCTACCTGACGTGCACCATTCAGTACACCCTGCAGAGTGTTGGCTGTGGCCATACCGAGGTCGTTGTGACAGTGGGTAGAAATTCGTGCATTCTCAATACCATCCACATGATCCATCAGATACTTGATCTTGGCACCATACTCATCAGGCAAACAGTAGCCTGTAGTATCAGGAATATTGACTACAGTAGCACCAGCCTTGATAACAGCCTCAACCACACGAGCCAGATACTCATTATCCGTACGTCCGGCATCCTCTGCATAGAACTCCACATCCTCTACGTATTTCTTGGCATACTTCACGGCAGCCACAGCACGCTCGATGATTTCTTCGCGGTTGGAATTGAACTTATATTTGATATGACTGTCACTGGTACCAATGCCAGTATGGATTCTTTTGTGCTTGGCATACTGAAGCGCCTCGGCCGCACAGTCAATATCCTTCTCCACCGCACGTGTCAGCGCACAGATGGTGGGCCATGTAACAGCCTTGGAAATCTCCACCACCGAATTGAAGTCGCCCGGGCTTGAAATAGGGAAGCCCGCCTCAATGACATCAACGCCCAACTGCTCCAGCGCTTTAGCCACCTGAATCTTCTCAACCGTATTCAACTGACATCCTGGAACCTGCTCGCCATCGCGAAGGGTTGTGTCGAAAATAAATAATCTGTCACTCATATCTATGTTCTTTTATTATTTTGTTCTATATACATAATAATGTGTAAATAAGCAAAAAGCCTTTCTTACTCCATACGACGGAAGCAGAAAGGCTTTATTATTTCCTATACTTGAACTATACACACACCTTATCACTTCCGCCCACATGCTGCAGTCGAATTCGAATAATAATGCTTAGTATGTTCAATGTATGTATTGCCATTTTTCTCTCTTTTTATTGTCACGACTGCAAAGGTAATGTTTTTATTCGATACCAGCAAACAATTTATAAGTTTTTTCACGAAAAAGGTAACAATTTTTTATTATTAGCTATTTTTCGTGTTTGGAATGTTACTAAAATCATCAAAAAGGAGGAGGACCAGGGAAGCCATCAGAAGAGGAAGCGGCAGAGAGAGGATCATCGGCAGGACCTGACCCGCTATTCATACGAGAACCTATGATCTCGCCACCCTCGTCGACAGGTGTATAACCTGCGTCAACAGGATCCTGGAAGCGGGTAAACTCGCCACGGAAGTTGAGCAGCACATCGCCTGTAGCACCCTTACGATGCTTGGCTATGATAATCTGAGCCATGCCATGAAGGTCGTTTCCCTTCTCGTCGACAAAGATGTGATAATACTCAGGACGATGAACGAAGAGCACCATATCGGCATCCTGCTCGATAGCTCCCGACTCACGAAGGTCGCTCAGCTGAGGACGCTTGCCCTCGAGTCCCTCACGGTTTTCTACATTACGCGACAACTGCGACAGGGCGAGTACCGGAATGTTGAGCTCCTTGGCAAGCCCCTTGAGTGAACGGGAAATTGTGGAAACCTCTTCCTGACGGCTACCAAACTTCATTCCGTTGGCATTCATCAGCTGAAGATAGTCTATCATAAGGAGCTTCACACCCTTTTCTCTTACCAGTCGGCGTGCCTTGGTTCGCAGTTCGAAAACTGAAAGTCCTGGTGTATCATCGACATAGATGGGCGCACCAGTAAGGTCGCGCAACTTGCGGTCGAGTCGCTCCCACTCTGTATTGTCGAGCTGTCCATTCAGAATCTTATGTCCAGAGATTTCACACACGTTGCTTATCAAGCGATTCACCAACTGGACATTATTCATTTCCAAAGAGAAGAAGCCGATAGGAATATGATAATCGACAGCCACATTCTTGGCAATACTCAAGGCAAAAGAGGTCTTACCCATCGCAGGACGTCCGGCAATGATAACAAGGTCAGAAGGCTGCCAGCCACTGGTCATATCGTCGAGACCTGTATAACCTGTAGGAATACCGGTGAGTCCACCCGAGTTCTTGGCGGCACGCTGCAGAATATCGACAGCGTCCTTGATGACAGGGTCAATCTGGGTATAGTCCTGCTTCATGTTGTTCTGCGACAGCGTGAAGAGTTCAGCCTCAGCATGCTGCATCAACTCGTCTACATCGACACTCTCGTCGAAGGCCTGTGTCTCAATATCAGAGGCATAATGGATAAGCTGGCGCTGAAGAGCTTTCTGAGCCAGGATGCGGGCATGATACTCGATATGGGCTGCCGATGCCACCTGCGAGGAGATATCCATGAGATAGGCGGCTCCACCCACACGGTCAATCTCACCCATCTTGGTAAGTTCGTTGACGAGCGTCATGATATCCACAGGACGCTCCTCCATATTCATCTTCTGTATGGCCTCATAGATTTTCTGATGACGAGGCTCATAGAAGGTGGATGGCTTCAGCATCTCTGAAACCATAGAGAAAGCATCCGAATCAACCATCAGGGCGCCCAAGACCACTCTCTCCAACCCGATATCCTGCGGCTGAAGATGAGCATATTTGGTGTCTATCTGAGGTTTGGCGCCACTGCGGCGCCTGCTGTTGTTATTATTATTATTGGTTGGCATTTTTGACTACTTGTTTTCTTCTTTTTGTTCTATTGTTTTCTCATTTCTTCTGAGAGCTAAAGAATTTAACTTCTTGGAAAGCCCATCACTTCTATAGAAACTTATTTCGCTGTAAAATGATTGTCTATCAAATTCAGCATCATGGCATATTCCACCTGCGTCACATTATGTTCGAGAAGCAGTCTCTTGAACTCAGCAATGCGACTGAATACTTTATTACGGTTATCCTTATTGACCAGAGCATAGCCTCTCATGCTATCCTGCGCATCTTTAAGATGTCCTCTGCACCATTCTATGATACCCAGCAAGAAGAGTTCTTCGTTATAATCATCCACTTTCTCTTCTTGCAGCATCATGACGAGTTTGTTGAGTTCCTCTCCCGCCTTTTCTATTTCATTGTTGTCGAGCAATACACGAACAAGCAGTAGCATGTACATGCGGTTGTTGGGATATTTGTAATCCAACTCGTAAGCCACTTTCAGAGCCTCGCTGTAAAGATATGTGGAACGCAGACAGTCAATCTTGGTAAGAAGGAGCGAAGGATTATCGCCCAACTTATCGCTCAAGGCATCGAAGATATCAAGTGCCTCCTTGTACTTGTCCTGCTGCAGATAGCATTTCACCAACAACTTGCCTACTGCCACATTTCCCGGATTCTTATCAAAGATGGGTTTCAGCAAAAAGACTGCTATATCATAGCGTTTCTTAACATGCATCATACAGAGTGCCTTCAAGACGACTCCATCATCAGAATCTAAACTGAAATTGCGCAAATAATGGTTGAGTTCTACATAATTCTTGCTTTTGGCAAGGAATCGGCATACGCTGAGATGCACATCATCCAAATCATCAAAATCGGTAAAGACATCGCTGCTCAGGAAAGCAGGATCGATCCAAGAATTACTTTCGTTGACAAACGGATTGGGGAAGCCATTGCGCATAGGAGCCAACTGGAAGAATCGGTAAAGATCCTGCAGATAGTTACGACGTAAGGCCACCGCATCATTTTGCAGGAAGTCGAAATCTTCGCTCTTGGGAGGGTTTACAGATTTCGGAAAAATCATATTCTTATACTGAGGCATACGCTCAAGAACGTTTTGCAAAGAGAAAAGAAGACTGTACTTGTCACCTTCGCTCATAGTTGAACCTGCGATAGAAATCATAAAATCAGCTTTGTCGCCAAGAGCCTTCTTCAACTGGCTCATATCGGGATGGTCAATCGTGAAAGGCACAAACCAGTTGGAGAAGCGATGGAAGAAGGCGTAATTCTTCATCTTGCTGAAGGTGGAATAGTTGACATCAAGTCCTGCATCCCTCCTAACCTGCATTTTCTCCATGGTCTTGTCCAACTTGTCCATAAGACGGTCTTCCATCTCGGAATCTACTATCTCCTCGACAGAGGTGTCCTCCAGTACGTTGCTCTTCATCATCTTGTAGCCATTGTGGCTCAACTTGATGAGATCGGGCATGATATTCTTGTCGATGTCGGCAGAAACCGAAGAGGTTTGCTGGCACAGGAAAATCTGCTTCTGCAACGACTGCAAATCCTTCTTCACCCGTTTGACCTGCTGTCCGTCCAAGAGTTTCTCCTTCATATCGGCTGCATAGATGGAAGACCAGGGCATAGAGAGAGCCAAACCTACCAAGGCATGCTGGCGGATGGCCTCACAGGCAGAAAGCTGATAGACAGAAAGCAACGTTTTCGATTTCTGTAGATCGAAACTCACAAGACAGGCCAACATCATTGCGCTCTCTATCATCAAAGCTGCTACCTGAGAAATCTTTTCCTCTACCAACAGAGTGGTTACATATTGAGAAATAGCACTGTTCCACTGATGGCTTACAAGAACAGCATCGAAAGCCTTGCGAAAATCCTCGAAGGAAGCATCCGACTGTTCCAACCTCTGAAGAATCGACATCAGGTCGGCACCATTGATGCGGATGGCAGCAGCCTTGAACACCTGATTGGATGAAATTGCCCTTTCAAGCTCTACATGGTGCTCCAGTTTTAAAAGCCGTTCTACAAGAGAGGAAAAGACTGAGAGTGCATTGGGGTCTTTGCTGGCACATGCGAAAAAATGCAACATGCGGTTATAGTCATCCAACAGGTCTTCCACCTCAGCCCTAAGGTCTGTCATGCTGAATTGAGAATCAATAACAGACTTCAACTGATATACATATTCATTAAAATGTTCCATGAGCTGGATCTTGTCCTGCTGATGTAGAACCAAATGTAAATCGCTTGACATTTTTACTGCTATTTAGTTTTTAATAGAGTTCGCTATGTTCCGATCGTGCTTACGCGGACTTCCGGCATGCTGATAACGAAGCTTTGGCAAGGCATCAACCGTGCGGGCATCAACACCGCAATTCTTGATAATCAAATTCTTGTAATGCTGCACTCCGTTCTTGTTGATACTGTCAACAGCCATATTGTAAGCCTTGATAAAGAGATCCAACTGCTGCTTGCGACGTGGTTCCTTCAAGGCCTCTGTACGGAAAGCGAACACACCCAGACGTACGTTCTTATCACGGCTGTCCATCAACTTCACATGACCTTCAAGCCGAGCACGTGTGGCCTGAGGCTCAGAAAGGAGCACGGCATCCATCTCGTTGTTGAGCAACATCTTGAGTCGTATGTTCACGTCATTGATCTGCACACGATAGACATCATATTTGGGATGTACGCTGTCGATGGCAAGAGTGGCAAGATAGTCGGTTGCAGAATAGCGGGTGATGGCAATCATCTTGTCAGACAACTGCTTGAGTTCGGAGATACGCGAACGCTTGTTGGAAATAATCTGCCAATAGGCAAAGGTCGCGATAGGAAAGGTAAGTTTTGTACCCTTGGACTGCAGACGTGCAGCCCTAACCAAATCTGTCACCGAACCTTCCACTCGCTTGTTGATCAGCGCAGTATCGCAGTCCATCTGTGCATTGAAATGACGCAGATGAACATCCACACCCAACGTATCAAAGAGATGAAAATCCTTTGCCACAAGCACTGGCAGACAGTCGAGCGTAGGCATCACTCCCACCTTGAACGAGGCGCGGTCGATGCTGTCGAGCCGAGCCTTCTCTGCCTTGCTCAAACGCGCACGCTTCTCATGAGAATCGCCACAACTGCTTATCCCCAACGCCGCACAACAAACGAATAATAATAAAAATATTTTCTTATTCATTATAAAATATTTTACTCCACATAAAGTACGAGTCCCTTCAGATACTCACCCTCTGGATGATAAATATTGATGGGATGGTCGGCAGGCTGATGCAACTGATGCAGGATTCTCACCTTTCTGCCCACCTGGGCTGCAGCCGTAAAAACAGCATTGCGGAAATTGTCCTTTGTGACCACCTGCGAACAGCTGAAAGTAAAGAGGATGCCTCCTTTCTTGATGCGCTGCAGGCCCTTCACATTGAGACGGGTATAACCCTTCAAGGCATTGCGCAGAGCTGCACGGTGCTTGGCAAAGGCTGGAGGATCGAGCACGATGAGGTCGTACTGCTGGTCGTGCTCATCAAGATACTTGAAAGCATCTTCGCAGAAAGCCTCATGTCGGGCATCACCAGGAAAGTTGAGCGCTACATTATCGTTGGTCAGCTCTATGGCCTTGGCACTGCTGTCTACCGAGTGTACTTGCTTGGCATCGCCACGCATGGCATAAACTGAGAAGCCACCCGTGTAGCAGAACATATTGAGCACGCTCTTGCCCTTGGCATACTGCTCCAAGAGTGAGCGGTTCTCACGCTGATCGACAAAGAAACCTGTCTTCTGTCCGCGTAGCCAGTCGATATGAAACTTCAGTCCGTTCTCCATCGCCACATTGCTGGCATCGCCACCTACGAGGAATCCATTCTCTTGATGCAGGTCAGCTTTATAAGGCAGAGTTGTCTCGCTCTTATAATATACATTGGCTATACGATCGCCCATCACCTGCACCAAGGCCTGGCAAATCTCGTTGCGGCAGACATGCATGCCCACACTGTGCGCCTGCATCACGGCTGTAGAACCATAGCAGTCTATCACCAGTCCAGGCAGATAGTCGCCCTCGCCATGCACCAGTCGATATGTATTGTTGGTAGGACTGTCGGCTATACCTACACCGATACGAACATCGAGTGCAGACTGCAGACGCTCGCACCAGAAGTCAGTATTGATCTCTATATCCTCGAAGGAAAGCACACGTACGGCGATAGAGCCTATCTGGTAATGACCTACGGCTATAAACTCGCCCGCGGCTGTGATGACTCTTACCGTCTCGCCTTCCTCGATGCCCTCGTCCATGTGATGTATGGCACCAGAGAATATCCAGGGATGAAATCGCTTGAGCGACTCTTCTTTTCCTCTCTTCAGAAATATCTGTTTATACATATTTTATTTTTATTGAACTTTAGCAAGTTCAGAAGTTATAGTAATTAAACAAGTTATCACTCCCTTCGGTCGTTAGAAGTTACAGCCAACAGCCTTTTGGGTTGAATACTCAGCCTAAAACATATGGCTTAGACTTCTCCTACTTCTTTAAATCCTTTAACTTCCCTATTTGCGAAAGTTTAGTTTATTACTTTACACGTTTTAAATAATAGGTGAAGATTGGGGCACTTCTTCATTCTTTGCCTCTTTACTCTTCACTACTTCACTCTCCGCTTCCACCAGTTTCACTGGTTCCACGAGTTCATAATCCCCGTCACGCGAGAGTCGCTGCAACTCTTCATACATCTTGATGCAGGTCCAGGCATCAGTAGCCGCATAGAGTTTCTGGGCATCGCGCAATATCGTCTGCTCCCAATTGCTCAGGCGCTGCGCCTTGCTTATCTTCATATGAAAGAGGTTGGCATAGAGTTTCTGCAAACTTTTGTCCTCAATACCAAACTTTTCAGCCACATCCTGCAACTCCACAAAATTGCCAGCCTTGAATTCTGCCCTGCGATGCAACTGCAACAGGTCGTCGTGCCAGGACAATCCCACCTTGACAACTTTCTTATCCTCCAACAATCGTATGATGGCAGGCGTGATGCCCGTAAGGTTCAGACGAAAGAGGAAACAGGTGTCGTGCGTACTCACTTGCAGCAACGACACCTCATATCTTTGACCCTTCTTGAATGAAGGACGAGTTTCTGTATCAAAGCCTAATATCTTCTGGCTCAGCAGATAATCCACAGCCTTCTCTGTCTCGCCAGGGGTGATAATCGTTATGATACGACCCTGAAACAACACTTTCGGAAGACCAGTAATTTCGCGCTTATCGAACTTTTTAAATAGAATCTTCATTAATCTTTTCTTACTTTCGATTGCAAAATTAAGAAAAAATGACGAGAAAATGACGAGTTTCTCATTTATTTTCTCTAATTTTGCAGATAAATAAATAATTGTATAAAAAATGGCAAAGAAAAAAACGCAACGCAAGGCCAAATCTTTCAGCGAGGCCTTAGGCTTGGAATATTTGTTCAACAACACTATAACTGACTTCTTTTTAGGATTAATTCTCTTCTTCGCATCTGTTTACGTCATCATTGCTATGGTGTCGTTTCTCAATACGGGGGCAGCCGACCAAAGTATATTGGAAGATTTGCAACAGGGAGAATGGATCAATACCGGACGACAGTTTCAGAACTATTGCGGCTCCTGGGGTGCCATCATCTCCTATTGGCTCATGTCGGTCAACTTTGGTTTCCCTGCCTTCCTGCTGCCTTTGTTCTGCGTGCTGGTGGGCTTTCAACTCATGCATGCCTATAAAATCAATTTGCTGAAATGGTTTCTATGCATGATGGTGGTTATGTTCTGGAGCTCGGTAACTTTTTCCAAGCTCCTCACACCACTTATGGGTGACCTCATCTTCAATCCTGGCGGTAAACATGGACTATTCGTCGTACAGCGGCTCGAGGACATCATGGGACCTCCGGGACTCACAGCCATCCTGCTCATCGTTGCCGTGGCATTCCTCACCTATCTTACTACCGAGACCATCACGGTCATCAGAAAGGCTCTCAACCCTATTGGATTCATATCCAAGAGGGTATCTTTCGAAATCACCAATCACAAAAAAGATGAAGAGGAACCTGTTACCGACGAGGCTGAGGACAATCAGGCCGAACCTGTAGAGGAGGAAGATGAAGACCTGCCAAGCACCGTGCTTGAGGAGTTCAAAGACCCTGAACCTGCACAGGTGATCGACCTCGACGTGAACCCAGAAGAAGGCCTCAAGAAAGACGAGAACACGCAGGCAGAAAACCCTATAGAAGAAAAGTCGCTGCTGGAGAAACAGCGTGAGCTTCGTGCCCAGAAGGCTGAACAGGAGGCAAAGGACACCAACATGGTAGCTGGAGGAAATATCGATATGGATATATCCATAGCTGCCGCCGATGAAAAGGCACACGGAACAGTGGTAAGCAATGTGGAGCATCTCAATACGCCCATCAACCCCAAGGAGCCTTTCACCAAGTACAAGTACCCCACCCTGAGCCTGCTCAAGAAGTATGAGGACAATGGCAACTATATCGACGAGGCAGAACAGATAGCCAACAAAAACCGCATCATCGAGGTGTTGGGCAACTTTGGTGTTACCATACGTACCATACGAGCTACGGTGGGTCCTACCATCACACTCTATGAGATACAGCCTGCCGAAGGTGTGCGCATCTCTAAAATCAAGAATCTCGAGGACGACATCGCCTTGAGTCTTGCAGCCTTGGGAATACGTATCATTGCTCCTATCCCTGGCAAGGGAACCATAGGTATCGAGGTGCCTAACGCCAAGCCTAACATTGTGAGCATGGAGAGTATCCTCAACTCCAGAAAGTTCCAGGAGACAAAGATGGAACTGCCTATCGCTCTGGGTAAGACCATTACCAACGAGGTGTTCATGGTCGACCTGGCTAAGATTCCTCACCTGCTCGTTGCCGGTGCTACCGGTCAGGGTAAGTCTGTAGGTCTGAATGCCATCATCACCTCCTTATTATATAAGAAGCACCCCAACGAACTGAAGTTTGTGCTTATCGACCCTAAGAAGGTAGAGTTCAGCGTTTACTCACGCATCACCAACAAGTTTATGGCAGCCTTGCCCGATGAGGAAGAGCCTATCATTACCGATGTTACCAAGGTGGTTCGCACACTCAACAGCCTGTGTGTGCTCATGGACAGCCGATACGACTTGCTGAAGAAGGCTGGAGCCAGAAACATCAAGGAGTACAACCAGAAATATATCAACCACAAACTGCGTCTTACCGACGGACATGAGTACATGCCTTACATCGTAGTTATTATCGATGAGTTTGGCGACCTTATCATGACCGCAGGCAAGGAGGTCGAGCTGCCTATAGCACGTATCGCCCAGCTGGCACGTGCCGTAGGTATACACATGGTGATAGCCACTCAGCGTCCTACCACAAGCATCATCACGGGTAATATCAAGGCCAACTTCCCTGGCCGTATCGCATTCAAGGTTACAGCCGCCATCGACTCCAAGACCATCCTCGACCGTACTGGTGCCAACCAGCTGATAGGACGAGGCGACATGCTTTATCAGGGAGGACAGGAGCCTGTACGTGTACAATGTGCTTTTGTCGACACACCCGAAATCGAGCGCATCAATGAGTACATCTGCGAACAGCCTGGTCCTATCGAACCTATGGAACTGCCAGAACCAGCCAACGATGACAATGCCACAGGAACAGGAAACGTGGATACACGTAATCTCGACGCATTCTTCGAGGAAGCTGCCCATGCCATTGTCCTATCGCAACAGGGAAGTACCAGTATGATACAACGTCGATTCTCTATCGGTTACAACCGTGCCGGACGACTCATGGATCAGCTTGAGGCTGCGGGCATTGTAGGAGCAGCACAGGGCAGCAAGCCAAGAGAGGTGCTCGTACAGGATGAGAACCAACTCAACAACCTGCTGGCTGCACTCCGTGGACAGTAATTCAAATATAAAAAATGGAGGATATTGCCAAGAGACAAGAAGGAATGTCACTTTCTTTAGCCTATCGGAAATATCCTTCCTATAAAATCAGGATTAATAGAGTTAACACACTAAAAACATGAAGAAAACGATTCTTATCGCACTCATGGCCCTGATAGGGCTAAGTGCATTTGCCCAGAGCGCCCAACAGGTACTCGACAGAACAGCCAAAGTGATAGGCAACAAGAGCGGTGCAAGCGCCAACTTCACCATATCAAATGCGAAAATAGGTTCGAGCAGCGGCACTATTGCCATCAAAGGAAACAAATTCAATGCCCGTACGCCACAAGCTATCGTATGGTTCAACGGTAAGACTCAATGGACATATCTGAAGAAGACCAACGAGGTAAACATCTCTACCCCAACCCAGGCTCAACAGATGGCAATGAACCCCTATACCTTTATTAATATATATAAGACAGGATATAAAATGAACATGAAGAAAAGCGGCAACAACTATCAGGTTCATCTGACAGCACAAAACCAGAAGCGGTCAGTTGCCGAACTCTACATCACCATCAATCAGAAAACCTATGTTCCCTCGCAAGTCAAAATGAGACAGGGCAAAACATGGAGCACCATCAAGGTGAGCAACTTCAAGGCACGCAGCATACCTAACAGTTCGTTTGCCTTCAACGCCAAGGAGTTCCCTTCGGCTGAAGTCATCGACCTCAGATAATGACCCTAAATGAAACTTCGAAGCAAGCACTTTCCTGCCCATATACAATAAGGTGTTTCACAGCTATAGCTTCCCCATTTAAGAAAGTTGTATAAGATGTAAATGCAAGAAAGCTCAGTAAATAAAGGTGAAATGTAAGGAATTTGGAGAAATTACAAAAAATATTTGTAATTTCTCCAAATTTATTTTGTAGTTACAAATAAAATGCCTACCTTTGCATCGTAAACAAATAAAAACAAAGCGAATGACAGAGCAAGAGGCAAACAACAGACTATTGGAAACGGGTATACGCCCATCTAAACAAAGGTTGGCTATCATGGCCTGGCTCATCAATCATCCCATCCATCCCACGGTAGAGGATGTTTACCAAGGACTGTACAAGCAGATTCCTACCTTGAGCAGGACTACAGTTTACAACACCCTACGCATGCTGAGCGAAAAAGGAGCGGCACAGATGATCACCATCGACGAACACCGCGTGTGCTACGATGGAAATCCGAAAAGTCATGTGCACTTTTTCTGCAAGAAATGCGGACGAATCATCGACATGATGGATGAAGACGCACCACAGTTGCAACACGAGATCTGTATCGACGGCAACCTCGTGCAGGAACAGCAGCTCTACTATAAGGGCATCTGCTCCGACTGTATTGCCGAAATGGAACAGAACGCTTTGCGAAATCAACAAACAAGAATTAATTAACAACAATTATACAACAATTAAAATACAAAGCATTATGAAGAAAAAATTTATTTGTACTGTTTGTGGTTATATCTACGAAGGTACTGAGGCTCCAGAGAAGTGTCCTATCTGCAAGGCTCCTGCCAGCAAGTTCAAGGAGATGGAGGATGCTGTTGACGACGATATGACATTTGCTACTGTTCACGTGTTGGGCCAGGCCTACAAGGACAGCGTTAACGAAGATGTTATCAAGGGTTTGAAAGACCACTTCAACGGTGAGTGTGGCGAGGTAGGTATGTACTTGGCCATGGCACGTCAGGCTGACCGTGAGGGCTATCCTGAAATAGCAGAGGCTTACAAGCGCTATGCTTACGAGGAGGCCGATCATGCTTCACGCTTTGCCGAGTTGCTCGGCGAGGTTTTGGGCGACACAAAGAGCAACCTCGAGGCACGTATTGCTGCCGAGAAGGGTGCATGCGAGGACAAGTTCCGTATCGCCAAGCTGGCTAAGGAGCAGGGTTCTGATGCTATCCACGACACTGTTCACGAGATGGCAAAAGACGAGGCTCGCCACGCTGCAGGATTTGCAGGTCTCTACAAGAGATACTTCAAGTAAGAAAGCCGAGATGAGACCATTCTCATCACGACAACATACAAGAGAATCCTTTCTTTGCAAAGGGTTCTCTTTTTTTCTTGTCTACATATATTTTTTATTTGCAACAAAGTGCCTGCCAGCTTTTGGTCTTCAACATTATTTTTATTAAAACTCGTAGCATTATGTACACCAGTCCAACGATGGATGGCGCATGGCTCATTATCGTGAGTCTAAAATGGTTCTCGCTTCCACAACCTAATTAGCGGATACCATATATATTCGGGATAACTTTGATTCAAGAGGCGCAAAGCGATAAGACTCCTATTAGCGACGCATTGTTTTTTGAAATAGAATTACGTAAAAACCCTTCACCCTTCATCTATCCCTCGGAATCCCCTGTGTTTATCGGGGTTTCAGGGGTTGAATGGCACAAATCCACCCTTCATCACCCTTCATTTCCTGTCATTTCCTGTCACTCAAATTGTTTTCAGTTCGTTATGAACTCAGGCAAGTTTTAGATGGAATGTTAAAAACGTAAAATAGTGCAAGTTTTAGGCATATTCTACGTTTAATATTTGAATAGGTTTAATAAACAAATTGGGATATGAAGTATTTTGTAAAAAAATCAGTCTTACTACTGTTGGTAGTCTTGGCTTTTTGTGCGTGTGACAACAGCAATGACAATGGTGAAGTTATTCAGCCAAATCCACAGTCATCGAAATCTGTCGTCAATTATACTGGCGAAGTAGAGTTTGTGGTGGATGCGCCACAAATTCGTGAGGATATAGAGCAGGATTTGAAGGCAAACCCTCCTTTTGGAGGAAGCAAAAAATATCAGTTTGTCATAAAAAAACACTCGACGCTTGCTGCTTTATATATGCTATATGCGGTGAATCCTGAGGACGATAAGTCTGCTGACGGATATATACTGGACATCGCTGGTAAAGTGGAGAGTAAGGACAATTATAGATTGTTCCCTGCCGCTTCTGTAGATGGTTGGTATAAGATGGATATTGTGCCTGTCGACACAAAGGATGGCAAGCCTGTTGCAACATACGATGTGTTTATGCATCAAAATCACTACTGTCCACGAAAATCCGTTAACATTTGCTTAAATACCTTGTAGATAAAGAGGTTTTCATACAAAAAGTCACTCGGAGGTTTTGAAACTGCTATCTTTGCAAGAACTTACAATTCGTAAGCATCTACAAATTCAAGGCAGTTATGAATCAAGGTCGATATGTATTCACGCAACTTGTGGATTTCCTTCCAAGGAAGAACTTTGAGTGGTTGGTAAAAAAGTATGAAGGTAACAAATATGTGAAGAGTTTCACTTGTTGGAATCATCTGATGGTTCTTCTATTTGGTCAGTTGTCCAATCGTGAGGGATTACGAGACCTTATTGTGAGCATCACTCCGTTCAAGTCAGCGTTCCACCATCTTGGTTTTGGAAAGAATGTCAGTAGAAGCAATTTGAGCAAGGCTAATGAAATACGCGAAGTCAAGATATTCCAGGAGTTTGCAGACAAGATGGTTTCCATAGCAAGAGAGACATGTGGAGTCGTCAAGGACTTCTTCATATCCAACAATGTCTATGCGTTTGACTCCTCTACAATATCATTGTGCCTTTCTGTATACTGGTGGACTAAACTGCATCATGGGAAAGGAGGAGTGAAATTGCATGAACTGTATGATGTGAAGACAGACATTCCGACATTTTCTGTCATTACAGACGCTTCGGTTCACGATTCTCAAGTGATGGAGCTAATTCCCTATGAGAAAGAGAGTTTCTACATATTTGACAGGGCGTATATGGCAACTGAGAAACTTTATATCATAGAAGAAGCAGAAGCTTACTTTGTTGTGAGAGAGAAGCATAAAATGTCGTTTGAAGTCATAGAGGATAAAGAATACAACAACCCTTCATCTGGAATTATGGCCGACCAAATTATACGTTTCAAGGGACACAAGACTAAGAAGCAATATCCAAAAGAACTTCGACGAGTGGTATTCTATGACTATGATGGTAATAGGACATTTGTATTTTACACGAATAATTTTGATGTTACAGCGGAACAGGTTGCCCTGCTTTACAAATACAGATGGAGAGTAGAACTGTTCTTCAAATGGCTAAAGCAACATCTGCGCATCAAAGAGTTTTATGGAACCTCGGAGAATGCTGTAAAAATACAAATCTATGCAGCTATTATTGCATATTGTCTTGTCGTTATCGTACAAGAATGTATGGGGCTAAAGCTTCAAACTTATGATGTTCTAAGAATTTTAAGCACGGCATTGTTGACTAAAATGCCGCTGTGTGACTTACTTGTTGAACAGAAAGAGGAAGAGTCTACTGAAGGAAAATATCAGCAGCTCTGCCTCAATTTTGATGGGTAACTATCAATTTGTTACTTTTTGAAATGTTAAAGGAATTTCGTGGACAGTAGTGCATCAAAATATTCCTGCTTCTGTGGTTGGTAGCAAGATGTATTTCTGCGAAGACCTTACGGAGAAATATCGCCAGAAGTTCCCTAATGAAGACATTCATGCCGTGGTTCGCCGTTTGGTTCTTTCTTATGTCAGTGGGGGTGATATTATAAATGAATAGGAACATATCTGAACAGAAGATTTTTTAGAAATAATACAGTATCAGCACTTTTTGCTTCGTTTGCAAGCAGAAAGTGCTTTTTTTTATGCCTTCAGATGAGCCCGAGGCTTAGCGGAAGGCTTAGTTGCCGGCGATGAGGCTTAGTAGGAGGCGAACCGGCAGGACGCCTATTGTCTGAGAGGCTTTTTTTTCTTACTTTTGCATTCAGAAAAAATCAGTATTTGTTGATTATGGAAAAAGGAAAGAAAATACCTCCACAGGAAGCGTCTCAGACTAATCCAGTGGCAAAGCCTGAGGATACCAAGGGCGGAATCAATAACAAGGTATCATCTGGGTTGATAGGAAAAAAGCCGGCTGAACAGGCTGAAGAGAATGAAGAGATGCCCATGCATCACCTGATTGCCGATAAGGATTATCCGTCGGGCATCAGAGAATGGATGATCACTTCGCCTTCTGACCTCAAGTATCCTACGCTGGTGGTGGCTGCTGCCATGCTCAGCGTTTATCTTACACGTGTCAGAATACAGTATGTGTATGATAATCAGGGAGAAAAATCGGCCATCGTGTTGCAGGTCATCGTAGAGGGCGAGCAGTCGAGCGGAAAGTCGTTTGCCAGATACATCATGCGTACCCTGATGAAACCTTTCATCGAGCGCGACAGCGAAATGAGAGCCAAGGAGCAGGAGTATGCTGCCCTGAAGCGACGCCAGGGAAAGAAGGATGGCAAGCTGCCACCCGAACCGAAGACCGACATCACCATCCTGCCCGAAACCGTATCGCTCACCATGTTCATCAAGCGATGCGATGCAGCCGTCAAGCTCTATGGTGCTCCGAAGACGCTCTTCGAATTTGCCGATGAGATTTCTGCCATCGTGCATTCTGCCAAGCGCCAGTTTGCCGACCTCTCGCAGGTTATCAAGACGGCATACGATCTGGGCAGCGTATATGGTCAGGATTTCATGAGCGAATCCAGCTATAGTGCCATGGTAGATGCCTTGCTGTCGTTCGTTTTCTGCGGCACCCAGAGTGCGGTGAGCAGATATATGAACAAGGCTGCCATTGAGGGCGGTGCTGTAACCCGAACCATCTTATGCCCGCTCATCAGTCATCTGGGCGACAATCCGCCACAGTTTCAGGCGTTGACCGATACGCAGCGTAATGAGCTGGAGAATACGTTGGATAAGCTCTTCGGGTTGTGCTACGAGGAAGATGGAAAATTCCATCAGGAGATAGAGGAAGATATGAGCTGGCTCTACAAGACGGTGGTAAAATGGTGTAACGACTGCCGCCAGCAGGTGGTGAAAACCATGTCCAAGTCGATGGATGTCTTCTACAAGCGCAGTTCGGTTTCAGCCTTCCGCATCGCTGCCCTCATGCAAGTGCTTTACAAAGTGGAAGGGAAGAAGAGCGAGAAGGAAATCCGGAAACTGGTTAGGCAGACCTATCTGGCTTGTGCCGACCGCATCTTGCAGAATATGTTGCAGCGGTGGGGCAAGGCTTTCGAGCAGATTTCTGCCGAGGGCGAAGGAGAGCCTTATCATACTGTAGACTATTTCAGCGAGTTGCCGCAGGAATTCTCTTATCAGTTCCTGGAGGAATTTCTGAAGCAGAAAGGGCTCAAGACGCCTGCCCGCAACATGGTATGCAACTGGCGCAGATGGGGATGGCTCGAAAAACCAGCAAAGGGCGAGGATAGAAAGGTGCTTAGAAAGACGCAGCAGAAAGGCACTATTGGTGATGGTAATATTAAAAAAGACAATTAGAAGATGGCAGAATATATTGATTCAAATACGCTCTCTAAACTTAGAGCTATCAGCATCCTGGAGGTTGCTGATGAATTGGGAATGGGTTTGCGGTATCATAATGCCCTTTGTATCAGTCATAATGATACCCATCCGAGTTTGCATTTCTGGACTTCCACCAACACTTGTCATTGCTTTGCATGCGGGTGGGGTGGAGATAATATCGACCTGGTGATGAAACGGGAGAATCTCTCTTTTTCGGAGGCTTGCCAATGGCTGTGCAGAAGATTCAATATCAGCGCCGGTAATCATTCTGCGGGAAACCGTAAGGAGGTGCTTCATCGGGATAAAGCTGTTGCTGGGCATAGAAAATCTGAATGTGATACGGACAGACTCAATCTCAGAGGCGAGTTTCAGCATAAGCCTGACGTAGATTATCTGATGCGTATGCTCATGGGCAAGCAACTGACAGATAAAGCCAAGGATTTCCTGTTCTATCAGAGAAAGTTGCGCCCGGAATATATCTATTGGTGTAGAGTGGTGAGCACAGATTTCTCCATTGCTGGCTATCGCTTTGGTGGAAAGTTTTTTGATGGTCCTTCCCTGTTGATTCCCTATTATGACGTTCATGGCAATCTGCTGACGGTTCAGAGCAGATATCTGGGAGATAAGACTGAAGAAAAACCGCGGTTTAAGTTTGCACCAGGTAGCAAGCCGATGGTATATGGGATGCAGATCTTGCCGCAGGTGACAGAAAAAGAGCCATTGGCTATTACCGAGGGATGTACCGACTGCTGGAGCGCTATGTCTATGGGTTACAAGGCAATAGCCATCCCGAGTGCTACGCTTTGTAATGAAGAATGTCGCAATCTTTTAGCGGGAAGGAATCTTCACATGTGGCCTGATCAGGACAAACCGGGCATCGGTCTTTATATGAAACTGAAGGAAATGTTCCCTCAGCTGGTGTACCATCAGTTGCCGGAAGGTTGCAAGGATTTGTCTGATTATTACCAGTCGTTTTACGTTCAGAAAATGTGAAAGTGAATGTGAATTTCAAATGTTTTTCTCAATAGCTTTTTGAGCATATTTTGTTTGTTATTTTTATCGGTTATTGTCTGTTATGATGAAATTAGTCTTAAATCGTTTTCGTACAGTTCGTGGCGCCGTAGTGGGTCGCCTCAGTCAGGAAA
>OMCE01000498.1_pt1 | contig 19958 bp, 17 predicted proteins | sample 1644981 | NCBI WGS metagenome assembly OMCE01 (sample SAMEA103958151, study PRJEB25191) | human gut metagenome | reverse complement strand
ATCGTGGGGTAAGGGGATGGTGGCTACATATTGATGTTGTGCTGTTGCTTTTTACTGAAAGCTGCTACTAACGACTCATAAATCTACCCTTAATCGTGTATTGGATGATAGTTGCGGATTTTAGGTGGAATAATATTATTGGCAGATAAGGCAATTCCTTATCTGTCTCTTCTGAAATCATTTCGTCTGTCTCCGTGAAAAAGGCTTTTGAGCGTTCCGCCCAAAGCCTTGAACACGAAGAACACCACGAACAAAGATACGATGTCGTCCATACGCTATAGTTTTCGTTTGTTATACTTGTGTCTTGTACAGATTGATGATGTCCATCCCCATCGACTTGGCTTTTCGGCAAGTGTAGAATGTGCCGCCCTTGGGCTTGCCGTCGAAGAAAGCAATCAGTCCGCACGAATGAGAAAGCATATAATCATTTCGTCTGAGCAAGCATCCATTAAAATAGTGCTTACTCAACAGGATAGCATCGTCAGCCTTGTCAAGAATATCCCAATAGCGGTCTTGCTCCCTTGCGCTCCACCTCTCATTCTGACCGTCATAGGGAATGACGGCAATAAGTTTCAGATTGGGAAGTTCCACTTTCAATGAAATCACCTCCTCGGCTGCCAACATATCGAAACCGAGTGCCATGCCACAATAGAAATTGGTGATGCCCATAGCATAGAGCAGCCTTATCTTGCCCCTCAGTTTCTTCCTTATCTCGTCCTTGCGGTCTTCCGCTATCGTGCGATGTCCCGAAAAAGCCACGGAATTGGCTTTGATGTACTTTGTCTTATCCATATCACTTTGCATATTTATAGTGTGTGCGTCCCAAGAAAAGACCTCCCAATACGTTTCCGCCAAACATTTCCAACTGATTGGCAAAAATGGCATAGCTTGCACCGGTCGTTACCACATCATCAAAAACATAGATGTCCTTGCCTTTGAAGTAGGCTTCATCAAACTCAATCACTTGTGTCTTAGTGATGCTCTTTTCCTTGTCATGGCGGTGCTCGTGTACTGCCAAGCGGTCGCCTGAAACGGATATGTGCGAATAGCCGTTGATGATGCCGCAAAGCTCGCTCACACGATTACAGAAAGCCATGTATCGACTCTCGTTCTTGGCTTGGGTGCTGGCTGGCACACATACAAACACGATGTCCTTTATCTTCTCACCACAAACTTTGATAAGATGTGCTGCGGTCATTTGCGCCACCTTCTCAAAAGCGTTGTCCCTTGCATCCTTGAACGCCCAAATCAGTTGGCGTGCAGCCACTGCGTCCTCGCCCACATTGCGAACCCTCACAGGAAAATACTTCAAGAAGAAATCCATCCTCTTGCTCAGCTGTCTCTTGATGTTGTCGTCTATCATTCTTGCCATAGTCGGAAAAATTATTTGCGTTAAACTCGATTATTTATTTTCCCTATTTTCGGAAGCCTTTCGGCTTGCCCAAGGGATATTTTTCCGCCACGCAAAGGAGTTGGAAGGCAAAAAGACAAATCGGAAGCGAAAAATACGCTCTATATGCAAGGCACATAGAGGAAGATTTTTTGAAAAGCATCCATGATGCCCAATTTGGCATTTGCCACGCAACTGGTACCTTTGCGGAAAATATCCGAAGCGGCAAAGACGATGGACGAAATGAAATGGCTATAAGTGCTACTACATAAGATTACAACAAGAAAAGGGTGGGTGTGAAACTGCGCCATTGGTGCAATTCCGCAAGGGAGGGACGAAGTGCTATAAAGAGAGAATGGCTTGCCGATTATAACAGAAGGACGGAACAAAGATGCGGCAGGAGTATTTGGGAAACTCTCTTGGCATCCATGCCGAGTGTGTTTCCGCTCCAGCCTTCATGCCATGTGGCTTATTGCAGTAGCGACAGTTGGTCGCCACAGTCAAAGAGCCTTTTGGCATGAAATCTTTGTGACGGCTATAAAAAGGGTAAACCATGGATTATAAAAGGAAGACGAGAAGCGAATATAAAAGATACGGGATGGGAGTGAAACTGCGCAACAGCCAGACAAGCAACTTAACGAAAGGGGTGGCATTGGTAGACAGCATGTAAGTGACGGTTGCGTCACGGATGCCGTTAGCCAATGCCATTCTGTTCGTGCTTGTCCTTCGGCAAATGGTCATTCTTCATCTTTCGGGATCTTACTCCCGATAAATAAAGAATGTCGCTTTGACGAACTGTTGGTGCGGTTTCGCAGATGGGTGGGGAAAAGTAATAAAAAGGGAAGACGGCTTGACGCTTATAATAGCAGTACACATGCGGTTATAAGAGTAAACTTGCTAATAGTGGCTATAAAAGTAAACATGGTTGTATGAGCAAAACAAAAGCGACCGAAGCCGCTTTGTTTATTGGAGAGAATGAAGAAATCCTATTTCTTGCCTTTCTTGGTAGGCTTTTCAGGCTCTGCCGCTGGAGCTTCCTCCTTGTCTGGTGTAGGATAGAACTTGTTTGCGATGAAGACGATGCGGTTGTGCTTGGTGCCTTGCTGATCAACCCACTCGTCTGGCTTGAAGTAGCCCTCGACGGTGAGCATGGTTCCCTTCTGCAGCTTGTCGAAAGAATCAACATGCTCGTTCTTGCGCCATGCCTCCATGTTCATGAAAGCTGATACTCTGTTGGTTTCCTCACCATTCTTCTCCTGACGGCTGACTGCCAATGAGAAACGTGCTACAGAAGCGTTGGTGAACTGACGGATTTCTGCGTTGTTGCCTACGAATCCTGTTACTACGAAAGTGTTCTCTATCTTTTTCATATTGAATTACTTTTTGAAGTGAAACTTAATTTTTACATGCAATCCAAGAGCAGGGATGTGGCACATGAGGGCAGCACCATGAAAATCGACTATAATACTCGTTTTCTGTTGGCGGTGAGGAGAAAAAGGAAGATTATCGGCTATTTTATTGGTCACAGCGAAGCGACCGCACAAGACGGATTCCATCTGTCGAAGCATCACGCTACCTTTGCATAGGAAAAATAGTGGCTTCAAAAAATCGGTAATTCAGAAAAGGACGCAAGAACACCGTAACAGCATCGTATGGCTCAATCATTTGCAGTAACCATCACCAATGCAAAACACGTTTCCATGGCGTGTGCCGTCATAAACAATGGTAAACCAACAGGCAATACACTTTTCTGCATGGAGGGTGGTCGCATGAGCATATTGACAAAGACAAGCAGAAGGAGAACCTGCTTCGAAGGCTACTCCTATTTGTAGAGGAAGGTAAGCATGAGCAACCAACTACAATCGCAATGCTGCAAATAAGATCCATCCTCAGACAAAAGGCTTCATTGTACGAAAAGCTCCAAGAAAGACGTAGTCGCAGATTTTATCTCATACAAAGAGGCAGGTCGCCATTTGGCGAATACAACCATCAAAGCATAGCCATATAAAAGTTTATCGGCAAACGATGAAGGGAGTTTGCCGTTACACACAAAAGGGCTTTTACTGGCGGAAAGAAAAAAGATGCCTGGCGAGTATAACCTTCACCAAGCATCCTTTTCGTCAGTCATAGACAAGAACGTCATCACGTCTTTCTACAATTTCCTTGCCATTGCGCAATTTCACTACGATGTCCTCACCATAGTCTGCAACCACGAAACCTTCTGTGCGTCCTCTGTAGGGTATCAGCAGTGTGCAACTGCAACCGATAATGTCGGTCAATTCTTCGTATTCAAACATAGCTCTATAAAGTTTGTGGGTTCTCCGAATGATAAATCACCTTGCAATCCTCAACCTCGGCAGATAGTCCAAAGGCAGGATAGTGCGAGAATGATGCGTTTCCATCTTGGCTGAGTGGAGAAACAATCTCCACTTGCCATTTCTGCATGAAGCCATCAACCATCTTGATGTCTTCATCACTCAATCCCGTAGGGTCGCCATTGATGATGTAGCATAATGCCCATGTGGGGATTTTCTCTATCGTCTCAAATCTTTCCATCAGTCAAACGTGAACTTGTTTATATAAAAATAGGTATCCACGTTCTCATACTCATAGCCGTTGATGAAGTCCACCATTTCATCTTCGGTTCTGTCACCTTGCGAGATACCCATCTTCTCACACCACTTGGCAATAGCATCTTGGCAAGTGTCAAAGATGTCCTCACAAGCATCCTCGAAAGGCTCACCCGAAGAACTCACACAGCATTCCTCTGGGAAGAAGCCTTGCTCGTCATGGACATAGAAAATGTCGCATCCACATTCTATCTCACGATAACTGATGGAAAGTTCTCCACCAAGGACTTTGTTCAGTTCATCAAAGAACTCCTCACAGGCAGACCAAGCACTTTCGGTGTCAAAGGACAACAAGCAGATGTCATCGTCTGCCTCAAACTCTGCCCAATAGACATGTCCTCTTACCGATATGCCCATCTTCTCATAGTCGATGCCATAGTGTTCCGCCAACTTGTAGAGATGTACGTTCTTGGTGTTCACCTCCATTGTTTGGAGCGTGTTCCAAAGGTCGGCTACCGCCTTGCGTTCGCCCATCACCTTGTACTGAGTGTCACAAATGTTTGCCATAAGTCTTCATTTTTTTATTCCCTAATTTTGCATCTGCAATTTCGGGATTGATTAAAATTTTGTTGCCTCAAAAGGTGTCTGTGCTTTTCCTGCAAGGTTCTCTGCTCAAATACGACCTGCAAGGTGGAGATTTTAGCAAGAGACCATAGGCACTGACCTTGCAAGGAATATGGGTACAGACATTACCTTTGCAACCAAATTTATCAAAGCCCAGAAATAACGATGAAAAAATGATGATGATGTATAAAGGTTACTTCATCCATACAATTAGCTTATATATTCTAAAGTGAATTGAATTGTAAAACTGCATTGTCTTGGCTTTCTCTCTTTTTACAGGCAAAAAATGTCAAAAGCCTAATCAATAAGTATCGCTTCCTGATTAGGCCTGTCCACCTCTAATATGGAGACTAAGAAGATTATAATTTTTCGTCAATTTCAATATCATGCGTACCATGAGTTGTACGAAGAGTTTTCACAACTGTTGAACGGGTTGTGTTCTTGAACCATTCACAAAAAGTGGTCATTACAAATTCTGCTGCCAAATCCCGGCTTAACCCATATAGGTTTGCTATGTTCCATGCAAAGTTTTTCAATGAAATTTGGGTGACGTGGGAGTTATAAGTGATATGAAAGTCGTCATATTTAAGAACAGCATTATTGTTGATCAAGTATTCCACGCTCTCACATATTTTGAACACATCCGATTTGTTGAAGCCCAGTCGTATAAATGTGTTGCGAGTATAATCTGTTACTTTCATAAGCTTTTGCTTATTTATCTTCCTTTGTTCATGTTGAATTTTTATATTTTCAACCTCAAATTGGCTATGATAAAAATCCAAACGGCGCATTGTAATAGCATGTTCTTCGGTAGAATTGTCAAATGCATTAGTCTTGTAGTGTTCAGACGCTATTAGCACTTTTGCTAACACGATACGATAAATGGTTTCATGAAACACATAAAAAGATGTAGCCATACATATGCCATAGATGCTTATAAAAGCAAAAATAAATTGTATATCAAAAGTAAACCTGTAGCAAGTTTCAAATGCTAATCCTGCTGAGCACGCAAGAATAACAATACCCATCATAAGGGATAGAAATGTATTTATTAATATAGTCATGTCTTATTGATTTTCTCACAAAGATATGTTTTTTTGATAATGATTAGATAACAAAACATAAATATTTAAGAAGTATTAAAGTTTGATTTTTTAAAGTATGATTAAAATGATAATATATCATACTATATAACTAAAAGACTATTATTTATCAATAGAGATATAATGCTACTATCGATGTGTTGCATGAAAGCATATTATAGAATTAACATTGTGAATTTAGGATGGTGAGATGTTACAACGAGCAGAATAAAGCACATCATCTATCCTGTTTACTATTTGGGTCAAAGTTGTTAAAACATTTTTGGGGGCTAAGAGAAAGAGCAATAAAACGAATCTGCATTTTTATAGTTAATACTATATGTGGTATAATAGTTTTTTCCAAAAAGAATGTACTTTTGCAAACTATGTTGTACTTTTTAGAATTCTACGAGCATAATAGCGCATACACAACAAAAACCAATCCGCTTATTAAGGAGACCCTTATAATATAGAATACAGTGTCTTTGCGACATTCGACTTGTTAAATGATACAAAATCGTAAAATCTGCCAATAACGATATGAAAGTAAAAAAATCAATACCTTCACTTTAAAAAAATACTTGTCCAAGTGGTTGAAACATAGCATTACATAATTGGCACATGTTGATGTATGTGTCTGATAAACAGGTTATAACAGATTTGAGGAGGTTAAGTAATGCCGAAAGGTAAACACATAATAAACAAAAAGCAAAAGCGTGCAGCTCAATGAGTTGCACGCTTTTTGCATTTATGAGGTTCTTGTTTCTTATGCCTTTGTTATGCGCTTGTTTATCGCTTATTTGCAGCACATTTGCAACACAACAAAAAAGTAGATAATGTGGGACTTGTTCCTACCAATACATACTAATGCATACTTAAAAGTAGAAAATATGCCAGCAATAGGATTTGAAATCAAACGCAAGTGTAAGGTCTGTGGTGAAGTTTTCCTTGCCAAGACTCTTGACAGCCAGTATTGTTCGCCTAAGTGCAGCAAGGTGGTTTGGAAACGAAAGTATTGCTGTCCGCTAAATCTTTTTTTTGAGCATAAAAAAAATAGGGCTAGATTCCTCGCTTGGAATTCAGCCCTTTTAGTTACCTTTGTTTCTTGTTGTAAATTTCAATTCAAGTAACTATGAACAAAGGTACACATTTTAGCGGACAGTAATAAATCAGAATGAAGAATTGCTGTCACTCATAAAGTCGGGCAAAGGGGTATACCCGCCACCCAAAGTATTCTGGTGGTGGGTAGGCATTACGTATTTCACCTCACTATATTCTCTCTGGTGTCTTTTGAAATTGATTCTTCAATGGTTGAAGTGCTAATCGAGTCTTGTCTAATATAGACAAACGTTGAAACCACTGTCGCATTTCGCGACGGTGGCTTTATTCTTTGTCAAGTACCTCCCAATGACCGCTATAGCCACTACCCACATAACGGATATGTGGCATTTTGGCAAGGTGGCGTTTTATGGTTTTTGAACTTCGATTACTCAATTTGGCCAAATCTTCTGTCGAGATTTGAGGATTGTTCCGGATTTGTTTCTCTATCCAATCATCAAGTTCTTTATCTTGAGGGACGCCTTGAGGGACGCCTTGAGGGACACCTTGAGGGACATCTTGAGGGACATCTTGAGGGACACCTTGAGGGACACCTTGAGGGACATCTTGAGTAACACCCTTTGCAGGTCTCATAAATGTTACCACAACAAAGCCACCATTGATAGACCATGTAGGTGCAGCTACACCTCTCTTTTGGCAAGCCTCCATGATGCGCTTCACACCTGAACCCCAGTTCTCAATATAGGTCGTACTATACAACACATTAGCTATTAGCGGATTGTATGGATATGAGATATGTGGCTGAAGAATGTTCTCTGGAGTAATCTGTGGAGGCAGTATACCAGGATTCTCAATCTCTATGCGGTCATCGTAGATGGCGATACCTATGGTTAAGTTGTATCGCTCATACTGGCGGTGACAAAGAGCATTCAGAACGGCTTCACGTAAGGCTTCTGCAGGCACTTCCAGATATTCATCACGGACTAGTCCGACAATCTTTCCGTGCATATTCAAGTGCTTGCGGAAGAAGTTCATGGCCTCGTTGAGCAGCACAAAGATATTTCCCTCCACTCGCTGGTTGTCGATAAACTCATTCTTGTCCGTTCCTTGGAAACGGGCCAGACGCATTGTAAACTGCGTATACATGCCTGTACCTTTCGTGAAGAGTGCCGTAGCGGCATTCAGAGGTCTTTCACCTGTGGTCAGCTTCCATTTACCCAACACATCTCCGATGGGTTCAGTAAGAGCCAGTTCTGACAATCTACCTCTCTCAACACCAAGACGTACTACGCCACGTATCAGTTTCTCGTCCAAAGATGTAATATCCGCGAAATCTGAAGGTTGCCGTTCCCATGCGAACATGTCTGGCTTACTTCTGCGCAACCGCTCTTCATACATGTCGCGTGGCATCTCCTTCGTTGTACTCTCCACCTTGTCGTAAGGACAACCATGATAAGTATAAGGCACCATGCCCCATGCCCATCCTTCAAAGTGCATGGCAATTACTTTGTTGTCTGGACGGTCAGGAACATCGATATACTCTACCCGGACATCAACCCGTGGCTCCATGTAACTCAGAGCCTGGGCAATCTCTTATTGAGTGTTGTCAGTAACCTGCTGTCCCAGTATCTTCAATGATTTGGGAGCAACACCGATGATAAGCCAGCCACCTTCTGTGTTCAAGAAGGCACAAGCAGAATGCATGCCATCCTTCAATTCACCAGTGGTTTTCTTCAGTTCCAACTGACGATGCTCGTCAGTTTGTATCAGTTCCTTAAGTTCATCTATAATAAGTGCCATATAATTATAACGTTTTTGTCCTGTTTTATTGCTTATCTACATCGAAATAAGTGGTTCACAATATGATTTGTTTACAACCCTGTCTCTCATAAGTTTCATATCAGTGAAATTTCGACTGATATTCTGTATTATATCAAGATAATTGTCTGTACCATCTTCTTTAATATAATAGTATGGCTTGATGGATAAACAATTTTTGTGTTCAAAAAGAGTGTTTAGTAGTGTCCTGTCTGAATTACCACATGAATGACCCATAATACATACTTGATATGGTGCAGAATCCATAAATGCCAATGCATTTCTATAATTGTCAGTCTCCAAATACTTAATGGTTTTCAAATTGCATAGGCATCCATTGTCATTAAGATTTTTCAGTGCCTGATAATTTTCATCTATTTCATCGCCATATCCAAATATTATATTTTGAGGTTTGTTTAATTCCCCATGTATGTAATTAAGGAAAAAGTTCTGATTATGATACAAATGAACCGTTTTCGTATAGTTGAAACTTAAAAGCATTATATGGTCTGGCAGCATAAAAGGCCTAGGATAATTAACATAGTAAATTTTATGGCAATTTTTTTTATAATTGTCCACATAATCAGAATCAAATTCCTCTTTGTATCTTTGCATTTTACTTGCCCAATATGAATTGTCCTGTTTCATGCACCAGTCTATATACTCTTTTAACTGAAAGAACTTCTCAACAGAGATTTCTTTCGGATTGATTGGAGAGTATATTTTATCCCAAATAGATTCACAAATTTTGGTGTCAGTTTTGTTTACCAAGCTTAAGTATTGAACTAGTTTCTCTTGCAATGTATGAAGCTGTTGATTCAATACTTCAACAGTAGTTTCAGTATTTCCTTTCAAAGCACATTTAGACAACAAATCATAATACTCATTCTCAATATCTACCCACTTCTTAGTTTCAATACTTTTACATATTTGTTGAAGGAAAGGACTTATCCAATAATCGCATAAATCTTTATTCTCTTTTACTAAGTGTATTACGTCATTTACGTTCCATGGAATCAATGGATTTTCTCGTCTATAATACCAACCTTGAAAAACTGATGCCCAATTCAAGACTTCTACATTATCCTTTATCTTGAATGAACATAATCCATCCGTCTCTGTTTTATTTAGACCATGTAAAAGCTTCTCTCCCCAGTCTTTCCAATACCAATCAATAAAGTTTTTATAACTAGTTTTTAAACCGTGAGCCAAGTCGAAGCCATTTCCTATGAGAACTATTCTATTCATCTACAATACTTTCTAATGTTGTGACAAATGGGAGATATCTGATTTCACCTCTACGCTGAGTCTTCAGGATGTTAAGATTATCCAAATCAACCGATTGACTTGGATTGTAATCCAACAACAGAAATTTAACGGCATCCCTTTCCATGCGGATCAAATACTCAGAAGGAACAGCACCTCTGTCAACCAATACAGGTTCTTTGGTCAATTTATAAGCCTTTGGATTGCTCCAATAATGAAACATTAAGTATTTGATGCTCTTGTATGCCGCCATCTGTTCATCTTTCAGCATACCTTCTTTTAGACCCAATGCAATTTTACCAGCAGTTTCTGTCTTCTGACGAGCACCACTACCGATAGCGTACATCAGGACTAGGTCCAATTTGCCATTGGTCAACTCTTCTCGTTTCGTATTGGACAAGTCAACGGGAATGCTACCATAAATAAAGATATCTTCTGCTGCAACCATCATCTCGCCTTCCTCTTCAATTGGAGGATACATATAAATCGTTGGTGCAGAAGTAGTCTTTACATCATTATCTTCCACTTCTTCGTTCTCCTTGAAATTCTCCACCTGCTCCATTACCTCTCGGAACACTTCTGGAGTGTACTGAGGAGGATAGCCATTTTTGACAAGGCAAATCTTGATATCTTGTTTCAACTGGTCACGAACTCGCTGGTTATTGAGCCAATCGGCAAAAGACGATTTTGCATCAATGATATCTCGAATCTTGCAAGCAAGACTCTTACACTTGTCGTTGACAACAATACCATCCACCTCCTTGTCTTCTCCGTATTCGAAGTTATTCTTGTCCCTTAGATGAATCAGAATGTCATAAAATGCCTTCTCTTCAAAGGTTAGTCCCAACTTACGGAAACTCTCACGGTCGGCCTGCATACCTTTTAGGATGTTCAATGCCTGCTCGGTGGCATTCTTGATAATACTTTCTGCAGTGGCTTCCTGTGTTGCACCAGCCTCTTGTTCTGACAGGAATTTACGCCTGTCGTGGTACTCCTGAATGGTAGCCTCCAACATTTCCTGAAATTTCTTCGATGCTACTTGATTGGTCTTACCATATTCTGTGATTTGTTTACGAAGAAGTTTTATCAGCGTTTCAAGTTTTGAGGCTGGCATCTTGATGTCTTCAAGCCTTTCTGTGAATTCAGGTCCGAAGATATCCATTTCCTCACCCTCTTCAAGAATGCTCTCCACATTGTTATACTTCAAGGCCTCTTCCACCATCTTTGCCACACGCCGATTCATGGTGTCGGTATCAGGTGCGTCAGTTCCATTCATCTTATATACCATACCGGCAATAGCCATGAAGCATTGTGCCAATGCCGACTCATCCTCGCTGAGTTCTCCTGAAGGTTGACAAAGGTCGTAAGCCTTTCGCATCCTCTTCACATTTTGCAGAAAATAGGTCTTGAAAGTAACTGTCTTTGTTTTCTTTCCATCCTTGCTGACAGAGTTAAAGTTCTCGTTTGATGAGAAAACGAACTCCGCAGCCTTTGCCAACAGAGTGTATCTTGTTGCAGGATCGGTATCAGGATTCAGGAATGGTGTCAGATCATAATTTCTGAACAAAGCCTTCAAAATTTCCATGTACTCACGGAAGATAAGCGTAGCCTGTTCTATATCATCTTCGGTTAATGCAACAGAATTGTCGCCACCATACATCTTTCTGGCTTCCATCATCTGGTCGCGAATGCCGATATAGTCAACTATCAAGCCATACTCCTTGCCAGGGTATTTTCGGTTAGCTCGGCTGATGGTCTGTATCAACGAATGTTTCTGCAACGGCTTATCGTTATACATGTAGGTAAGACATTCCACATCGAACCCCGTTATCCACATATCCACAACAATGACAATGCGGAAATTGGAACGTTCTTGTTTGAAAGCTGCATCCAAGTCTTCCGAACGTTGGTCGTTCTTCACGCCTCCAAGATAATTGTACATATCAGCCGCGTCATTGCTTCCCACGCTGGCTACCATTGCGATAGTCGGCATTTCCTTCAGTTCTTTAAGCTCTTCTGGCGAAACATTGACACCTTCAGGTGTTTTCCTCTCATCAAACCATTCAGGATAATGAGCCTTGAATTTCAACAGTAAGTCGTAAGCAATCTTCCTGTTTGAGCATACTATCATTGCTTTCTGTACTCTGTCTGGGTCGTTGGCTACGGAAGATACGTAATGGTCATGTATATCAACGGCAAGTTTTTCCAGACGGTCAGGCTCGCCAAGAATCATCTCTAACGAGCTCATGGCCTTCTTGCTCTTTGCAATGTCTTCTTTGGTAGAACCTTCATCGGCGCACTTGGCATAATATGCCTCAATCTCTTTGGCCTTCTCCTGATTCAGCAACACTTTGGCAATACGTGGATGATACTTGATAGGTACAGTTATCTTGTCGGCAACAGCCTGATCCATCGTGTAACGGTCTATTTCGTCACCAAAGGTCTGATAGGTTTCTGCAATGGGTGTTCCCGTAAAGCCTACGAATGTGGCATTCGGCAAGGCTTCACGCAACACTTTAGCGTATGGCTTTGACAGCATGGCCCGCATATTCTCGTCAGCATCCTCACTGAACTGAATACGCTTTGATCCTTCAATCTGTGTGCGATGTGCTTCATCGCTGAAGCAGATAATATTGCTTCGGTCGTTGACAAGTCCAATCGGGTCATCCTTCCTGTCGCAGAACTTCTGGATAGTGCAGATGAAGAAACCACCGCTGTCTCTCCGACTAAGTTCTTCACGAAGCGTTTTTCGACTTGGCACAACAGAAACTTCGCCCAAACCCAGAAATTCTGTACTTTTGGTAAAGAGTTTTGCTCCTTGCTTCTGAAGGTCTTCGCGGTCAACAATCATCAGTATGGTAGGCGAACCTATCTCGGCTGCACAACGCAACGATAGCTGACGGGCAAGGAATGCCATCGTATAGGTCTTACCGCATCCAGTGGCTCCAAAGTAAGTTCCACCTTTACCGCTTTTTGTTTTCACCGATTTGATGACACTCTCACGGAGAAGTCGTGTGGCAAAGAACTGCGGATAACGGCAAACAATTTCCTTTTCATCGCTGTCAAAGTTCTCATCTTGGAAATACACATAGTCCCTGAATATCTCCAAAAACCTTTCTGGACGATAGACACCTCTCACCATAGTCTCCAATTCTTCGAAAGGCATGGTGCTTACCTTGTCGCCATTCTCCACACGTCGCCATGCATAAAAGTGTTCGTAAGGTGTTCGTACTGTTCCTAACCGTGTCTTTACTCCATCGCTGATACATGCCAGCGGACAATAGTGCAAAAGTCCTGGAATATCTCGCCAATAGCGTATATTGATTTGCTCCCAAGCATCCTCAATCGTGGCATTGGCATCTGCAGGATTCTTCAGTTCTATCACGCAGACGGGTATTCCGTTTACATAGAGCAGTACATCAGGTCGGCGGTTCTTTATTACACCGTTGTTCATGTATTCCACTGTGAACTGGTTGACAACGCGGAAGATATTTGTGTTCTCTTTCTGCGGATTATCTAAGCAGCTAAAATCTATCAAGTTGACTGTCGTTGGCCTTCCGTCTTTATCAACGGCTGGCACACCATTCACCATCCACTTATAGACCTTATGCAATGTGGCAAAATCAGAATCGGCACCCACCAATCTGACGTTATCTGCTATTCGTTGCAATTCCTCGTCCTTCACGTTCTTGTTGTTATCCTTCAAGAATAGAAGCAAATCGTCCATATTGAGCACTTCCTTCCTGTTGGCTCTTGCAATAGAGTCACCAAAAAGGTATTGCCATCCTTCTCGTTCAAGGAAAGCAATGAGAGCATTTTCGTAATCGCTCTCCACGAAATGACCGTTGATATTCTTAAATTTAGCCATACTCATTACAGTTAATTATCAGTTTCCAACAAACTTCCCCTTATCAGCACGGGGCATATATTTTTGAGTTGTTCTTTGAGTGCTTCTGCTATACGCTGACGCTCTATATAACACTTGTGGATGTTGACTATCTCACGTTGAACAGAGATGTCTGGGATTGGAATAGCCACATCGTTCATATCATCCATTGTGAACACCTCTCTTGCACTTCCCCAAGAATTGAAACGCGCATAGCGGTCAAACTCAGGACGATTGAAAAACATGAAAAGATACTCTGGAAGTAATTTATTTGTATCTTGTACTTTAAAGACAGTATATGCCGATGATACAATGTAAGTATCTTTAGAATCATTAATGGCAAGAGTTATTTTCTCTCCATTTCTTGATGTAACAGGAACAAATACAAAGAAGTCTGGTTTTACCACTATGTAAGGTGCCAAAGAAACGCCTGCCATATCTGCCTTTGTGTCAATGAACTTCTTTTCTATAGAAACTCCACGAAGATTCTTCAAGGTATATATTCCCTCGCTATTTCTCTCGTCGCACATTTCTATGAACTCCCCAATTTTCAATTTTTCATTTTCAGATTTCAATTTATCCAAGTACCCATCACATACAAGTTTCAAATCTTCCACTTTGCTCTGATAGGCAGCAAGATTGTTTTGAAGTGCCAAATAAACATCAACGTATTTGCGCTGCTGTTCAATGGAGGGAATAGCTATCTCAAATTGAGATAAATCTCCAACTCTGAAATAGTTCCTTGCAGAACCGATTGCTTCATACCAACATTTACGAGCAAACTCATCTCGTTTTATAAACATGTTTAAATATTCTGGCAATACAATGTCTTCCCTAGTAACATAGAAAATTTCATAAAGGGACGAGCATATTGCTTTATCGTAAAATGAATTCAGAGCTATAGAATTCAATTCCATTCGAGCAGGATTGAATACAAAGTCATTACGATAAAACACATTGTATATAGAGGTGTCTGCATCTTCTTGTTTAGGACGAATAAAGCCATCCCTTGAAACACCCCAACTACACAACGTCTCTTTCCCATCATATTTTTCGCGACGTTGGGTTATCAGTTCACCTAATTTATACTTCTTCAATCCCATAGCCTTACTCTTCCTCCTCTTCATTATTTTGTAAACGGAATATTTCTTTTTGTTGTTCTATTTCACGTGCCAAGACTTCCTTTGACGGCATATAAGTAAGATACTTTGAAGCATACATCTGCTTGTTGGTGGCAAGAGTAGAAAAACGTGCCACATCGGCATTTGTCTCTGAACAAAGAATTATTCCGATTGTAGGATTATCGCCTTCGGGACGCTTGTAGGTATCAAATAGTTTAAGATACATATCCATTTGCCCCACATCCTCATAAGACACTTTGGTGGTTTTGAGGTCAACCAAAACGAAACATTTCAATAGATAGTTATAGAATACGAGATCAATGTAGTAATCATTGTCTTCTGTATGTATGTGCATTTGCCTATCAACCAAAGCATACCCTTTGCCCATCTCCATCAGAAAATGTTCCAAGTGATCAAGAATGGCTTGCTCCAGTTTGCTTTCTGTGAATGCTTCCCGATGTTTAAGCCCCAGAAACTCAACAAGCATAGGGTTCTTGACAAAGGTTGATTTCTCGTTCTCATAATCAGCTGTCAAACGGCACATCTCGTCAATCACTTCTTGTCTCTGTGACTTTGGGGTTTGAGCAAGGCGATAGTAATATTGAGAATCAATATTGCGCTTCAGCGTGCGATAGTCCCATTGTTGTGTGGCGGCCTCATGCATATACCATATACGTGCTTCGGGGTCGGCAACACGTATCAGTCTTTCATAATGACTCCATGAAAGCTGAACTGGCATTGCGATTCCATTGTCGGAAGATTCAGCAGGCATTGTCTGCTGAATTGATGCAAGCCTCGACCTGAATTCAGCAGGCACTGTCTGCTGAATTTGCAATCCACTGAATGTCAGATAGAACTTGCGAAAGTTTCTTATCTGTGTTTCAGAGAAGCCTTGCCCAAACTCTTTTGTAAGAACTTGGGATGCCAGTTCTACAACGTGCTTGCCGTATTCCGCACGCATCTTTCCCTGTTGTTCCTGCTCTACAATACGTCTGCCGATAAGCCAATTTTGTGCAACCTGCATTAAATTAGCCATACGGTAGCTGGCGTCTCTGGCAGCAGAGACGATTGTCCGAAGGTCGTTTACAAAGATTGTCTCTTTACCTTCTTGGTTATGCAGCGTTATATTCTCCATGGTCATACCTTCTCTTTGTTTATGCTATAGCCAATGCCTTTAAATGCTTCTTCAAGCATTTTTTGTGATTCCTTCTCACGTTGTATAAGTTCTTTCATCTCCTGCTGGATGCGAGCCATCTCCTTGGGATAGTCTATCTCCAAATCGTGGTCAATGAACTCGATGTACTTGCTTGGAACAAGAATCCAATTGTTCTGTTCAATCTCATCAATGCCGACGCTACGATACAGTTCTGGTATTGCAAAGTCCTTGCCGTCTGTACCTTCTGACTGCCATTGGTGATAGATATCTGCCACATGCTGAATCTGCTCCGTAATCAGTTGCACCTTCTTCTTTTGTTCACCCTTGACAGGGTTCTCGGTCCATTGCCGCAAGTCCATAAAGAGAAATTCGTGCTCTCTGTTGCGGAGTTGTCGACCATGATACTTCCCGCCCTTCTTGTTCTGATTCAGAATCCAGAAGGTGACGCTGATATCCGTTGTGATGAAAAGTTCTCTTGGCAAGATGATAATGGCTTCCACTTTGTCATTCTCTATCAGTTTCTTTCGGATTTCAAGAGCATCTGTGTCGCCCAATGCACCATTGGCTAAAAGGAATCCTGCAACACCCGAAAGTGGCTTCAGGTGAGAAAGCATGTGAAGGATCCACGCATAGTTGGCATTACTCTCCGGAGGAGTGGCGTAGTCTGTCCAGCGAGAGTCGTTTTTCAGGTTATCATTATACCAACCTTTCAAGTTGAAAGGAGGATTTGCCATGATATAATCAAAGTAAAGACCTTTATGCAGGTCGTTTGTGAAAGTGGAATCACTCTCCGAACCCAGATTATGACTGATACCGCGCAGAGCGAGGTTCATCTTTGCCAAACGGTAGGTGGCTGCTTCCTTCTCCTGTCCATATACATTGATACGACTGATGTCGCCTTGTTTGGCTTTTACCAGGTCGGTACTCTGAATGAACATACCGCCGGAGCCACAACACGGGTCGTACAATGTGCCATCAAACGGCTCAATAACAGTAGCGATAAGCTGAACAACATCATGAGGTGTATAGAACTCGCCTTCCTCTTTCGTGGCATTAACGGCAAACTCTTTCAGGAAATACTCATATACGCGACCTATCAGGTCTTTCTCTTCACCAAATGTCTTGTGGCTGATTTTGTTGACCTCATCAACAATCTTCTTCATGTCATTGGCTCCAAGATTGCGTTGGGTGAACGTACCTTCCACGAAACAGCCCTTCAGCGTGGGGTTCGTTTCGCCGATACTGCGCAGAGCAGTGTCAAGTGCCACATTCAGCTGAGGTGCAGCCGTGTTGATGATAGTTGACCAACGAGCCTCTACGGGCAAATCGAAAGTGCCATCTGCAAAAGTGGCATCATCAAAGAATGCCTTGATAATCTCCTCGTTGTCGGGGTTTAATCCTTCCTCAATGAGTCGTTGACGGAGCGACGCAACTCCATCCTCGTATTTCTCGCCCATAAAGCGTAGGAATACGAGCGTCAGCATCATGTCACGCTTTTCAAAGAACGAGCCTGAGTTCTTTGCCTGACGGAGTATATCTCTGCACTTGAAAAGTATCGCTTCAAGATTCAGAACATCTTCTTTTTTACTTGCTTTCTTTGCCATCTATCTTATTATTATCTTTTAGTTTTCAAAAAATCTTTTATCTTTTTCAATTAACTATTCAATATAACCCAATGTAGAGTTGGCTCTTTCAATATAAGCTTTGTACTCTCGAACTATGAGTTCTTTGATATCAACTTCCAACAAGTCCGCAATTTTTAGCAGGCTTGCCACATCTGGCTGAGAAGAATTGGTACACCATTTAGAAACAGTGGAGGGTTTGACACCCATTTGTTCAGCAAGCCACTTGTTGGTTCGCTTCTTCTCGACTAATACGACTTTAATACGATTTATATCTTCCATATCACTCGGATTTATAGCACAAATATAGTGAAAATAAATCACTTTTGCGAACAACAATCGTTTTAGTCATATTTTTACCCCTATTTTTATACTTTTTTATGAGTTTTGCCAAGTCTATGACTGTTTTTATAACCATTTTCACGACAGCATCATAATAGTATGAACTCCTCAAATGGCATTATTCCGCCTCTGCTATTGGCAATCAAACAGAGTTTATTATCAGAAAGGTTTCGCCCAATGCTTTGAGATTGTCTCAATTTGAAACTAAATTTTGGTCACTCTTGCTATCTCTGCATTAAAAAAATGTCAAGATTGGCAGTTTTTTAATGTAAAACTTGTGTAGTAGAATAAAAAGAAGTACCTTCGCATCATAAAAAGTTGCCAATACTGGCAAAAATATAATGCAAATGATGGAGATAAAAAGAGACAGGTATCTAAAGCAGTTGATAGAAAGCCGTCAGAATGGCTTTATCAAAGTTGTAACAGGTATTCGTAGATGTGGCAAATCATATCTGCTGAACGTATTGTTCTATCACTACTTATTAGATAATGGGGTGACTGATGACCACATCATCCGCATAGACCTTGAAGATCGCATGAACAAGGAACTGAGAAATCCAGACACTATGCTCCATTATGTCCATGACAGGATTAAAGACAATGACCTTTATTATATTATCATTGATGAGGTGCAACTGATGGATGAGTTTGTGGATGTGTTGAATAGCTTCCGGCATATTGATAATGCTGACACATACGTGACAGGCAGTAACTCTCACTTCCTATCATCAGACATTCCTACGGAGTTTCGTGGCCGAGGAGAGACTATTCATGTTAACCCATTGTCTTTTGCGGAGTTTTATTCTGCCGTTGGCGGTGACAAGCAGGATGCATGGCGCGAATATTACACTTATGGCGGTTTACCGCTCATTCAATCTTTTGAAACAGAAGAGAAGAAAATAAACTATCTGAAGGGACTCTTCGAAACAGTTTATTTGGCAGATATTATCGAAAGGCATAAAATCAAAAACGATAATGAACTGCGTGAGTTGGTGCTAATTTTGGCTTCGTCTATAGGTGCTCCATGCAATCCTACTAAATTGTCGAACACTTTCAAAAGTGTTAAGAATGTAAGCATTGGCAGTCAGACGATTGCGAATTACCTCACCTATCTGTCAGAGTCGTTTCTGCTGAACAAAGCCATACGCTACGATATAAAAGGTAAGAAATACATCAACACGCTCACAAAATATTATTTTTCAGACATCGGTTTGAGAAATGCTATCCTTGACATGCGCCAACAGGAAGAGACGCATATCATGGAGAACATCATCTACAACGAACTTATCACACGTGGTTATAGTGTGGACGTTGGAATGGTGGAGATAAAGAAGCAAGACAAGGATGGCAAGTGGGTTCGCATCCAACTTGAGGTGGACTTTATTGCCAGCCTCGGCAGCAAGAAATATTATGTGCAGTATGCCTTGTCCATCCCTGACAGGGAGAAAGAGATACAGGAATCTCGCCCACTTACAAACATTAATGATTCTTTCAAAAAGGTTATCATTGTGAAGGACCACATCATGCCACGTCGCAATGAAGAAGGCATACTAACAATAGGTCTTTTCGACTTCCTTCTAAAAGAGGATAGTTTGGATTTATAGAACAAATAGTCCCTTACTTGGGATTTCTATTTTTGTTTGTCTTTACAGCCCCTTTTACATTCTCTTATCGTTCACGCGTTTTTGTAAATCACTGATACACAATACTGTTTATATTCGAGGAAGTGAAGTAATGCCGAAAGGTAAACACATAATAAACAAAAAGCAAAAGCGTGCAGCTCAATGAGTTGCACGCTTTTTGCGTTTATGGGGTCCTTGTTTCTTATGCCTTTGTTATGCGCTTGTTAATCGCTTATTTATTATTTTAAACTTTACAAATGAATAATTATGATTTACGGTTACATTAGAGTCAGCAGCGACAGACAGTAGAGAACCAACGTTTTGAAATCAACAAATTCTGCGAACGCAACAAACTTGTGATTGATGGTTGGATTGAGGAAACCATCAGTGGAACGAAAGC
>OMCE01000492.1_pt1 | contig 20065 bp, 16 predicted proteins | sample 1644981 | NCBI WGS metagenome assembly OMCE01 (sample SAMEA103958151, study PRJEB25191) | human gut metagenome | reverse complement strand
ACTTCTTGCTCTGGCAAGCGGCAAAGCCGAGCGGAGACAAGTGCACCCCCTTGAAGACACCCAAAAAATCCGTTTAATCCGATAAATCCGTTGTTGATTCTACGCACCCTAACAATCTGTGTGCATCTGTGAAATCCGTGGGAGAACACCGCAGCATGCCGCACCCTATACAATCGGCAGCGAGATGCCCTGTATCTTCTGATAGATATCGAGCGCGAAGATGTCGGTCATGCCCGAGATGAAGTCGATGACAGCCATGACACGCGTCTCGAAGTCGTCGCTGTTGATGTCGTACTGACTGCTGAAGCGCTTGCGCAACTGCTCCGAGTGGAACTTGCCGGGCTCGGTGGCAGCCTCGATGAGCGTATCCATCAGCGTCTCCATAATCTTATAACCCGACAGCTCCACGTCGAGCACCGGCTTAGAGTTGTAGATGCGCTGCACGCTCACCTCGATGCAATGGCGGTAGGCGGCGCTCACGAGCGGAGAGACATGGTCGATGAGCGAGCCTTGCAGCGAGCCTTCAAGAATCTCCTGTTCGTGCTGCACGAACGCCTTCGCACACTCACTCTCGAGCAGTCCGATGGCGCAAGCACGCATGTACACAATCTTCTCGTTGTTGTCGGTGATGCCCTCCTCGTCGATGCGGTTGAGGATATGGCGGCGCGCGTCGTCGCCGAAGAAGCCCAGCAGCAGACCGCTTGCCTCGTCGTAGGAGAGGATGCGCAGCTTGTGAGCGTCCTCGATGTCCATTATCTCGTAGCAGATGTCGTCGGCAGCCTCAACAAGATACACCAGCGGATGGCGTGCATAGCGTAGCGGTTCGCCCTCAGCCGAGAGGCGCAGCATGCCGAGGTCGTCGGCGATGCGCTGGAACGCCTCCTGCTCGAAGCAGAAGAAGCCGAACTTGCCCTTCTTGCCGGCGCACTCGCTCGAGTAAGGATACTTCACGATGGAAGCCAGCGTAGAGTAAGTCATCACGAAACCGCCATCGCGTCGCCCGTGGAAGCGGTGCGTGAGCAGTCGGAAGGCGTTGGCGTTACCCTCGAAGTGCGTGAGGTCCTCCCACATCTGCGCCGACACACGCTCCTTCAGCGCCAGTCCGCGACCCTCGCGGAAGAACGCCTGTATAGCCTTCTCGCCGGAGTGACCAAACGGCGGATTGCCCATGTCGTGCGCCAGACACGCCGTGCTCACGATGGTGCCAAGCTCCTCGAAGAGCGTACCAGAGAGTTCGGGACGAACACGCTTCAAGGCTCGCGCCACGTCGTTGCCAAGCGACATGCCCACGCTCGCCACTTCGAGCGAGTGAGTCAGTCGGTTGTGCACGAAGATGCTGCCCGGCAGCGGGAACACCTGTGTCTTGTTCTGCATGCGGCGGAAGGGCGCCGAGAAGATAAGGCGGTCGTAGTCGCGCTTGAACTCCGAGCGGTCGTCGTGGCGCTCAGGGTGGCGCAGTTCCTGTCCGAGACGCTTGTTAGATATGAGTTGTTGCCAGTTCATTGCCATAGTCGTTTTTCTTTTATCGTTTATAGCACAAAATTAAAACTATTATTCCGAATAGGCAAGAAGATTGCGCAGTCGGCGTCGCCATTTCCAGTTTTTTAATACTCCAAAACAGCGTTATCTCGTTATAATTAAGTACTTTTGCAGTTTGAAACATTACGTCACAAACTAAAATAGAAACACATAATGGTAAAGATAAAGATAGTGAACCGCGGAACGCAGCAGCTTCCGGCGTACGCCACACCGCAGAGCGCAGGCATGGATCTGCGTGCCAACATCACCGAGCCCATCACCCTGCAGCCTATGGAGCGCCGCATCATCCCCACCGGACTGCACATTGCGCTGCCCGAAGGCTACGAGGCGCAGGTGCGTCCCCGTTCGGGCTTGGCCTTCAAGCACGGCATCACCGTGCTCAACTCGCCCGGCACCATCGACGCCGACTATCGTGGCGAGCTGGGCGTGCTGCTCATCAACCTCTCTACCGAGCCGTTCGTGATTGAAGCCGGCGAGCGCATCGCACAGATGGTGATTGCACGCCACGAGCAGGGCGAGTTCTGCCTCGTTGAGGAACTCGACGAAACCGAGCGCGGCGAGGGCGGATACGGACATACCGGAGTGAAGTAAGCCTCCTACGGTTAGCCCTCCATCGGCAATTCACTTCCAAACAATTAAAGAAGAAAAAAAATGAAGAAAATCATATTCTTTGTGATAGCTTTGGCAGCCATCGCCCCTATCTTCGCAATAGGCGGAGCGCGCACGGGAGCAGCAGTAGACCAGAAGTGCGACACGATGAGCATCTCAGCCGACTCGCTGCTGAAGGAGACGCCGCTCTTCGACCGACTCTATCTCGACGCCGTGTGCCGACAGATCGACAGCGACTCCACAGCCTTCGACCTGCTCGAGCAGTGCCGCAAGATGCGGCCCGACGCCGCCGAGGTCTACTACTCGCAGGCTATAGCATACGCCAAACGAGGCAACGACTCGCTTTCCATCGAGTATATGCGCCGAGCTGCCGAGCTGCAGCCCGACAACGACAACTATCTGGAGAACGTAGCCGAGACATACATACACCAGCGCGAGTACGACCGCGCCATCGAAGCCTACGAACAGCTCTACGCCCACCACCGCGACCGCAGCGATGTGCTCGAGATTCTGGTGCGCCTTTACGATGCGAAGAAAGACTATGCGAAGATGCTCTCCACCGTAGACCGCATGGAGCAGGCAGACGGACCGAGCGAGGACATCTCGTTCATGCGCATGGGCATCTACGAACAGCAGGGCGACAAGAAGAACGCCTACCGCATACTGAAAGCGCTCACCGACGACCATCCCAACGAACCGTCGTACAAGGTGATGCTCGGCAACTGGCTCATGCAGCACGACCGCAAGAACGAGGCGTTCAAGTGGTTCGAGAGTGCGCTCGAGGACGACAAGCAGAACGAGTTCGCACTGAACTCGCTCTACGACTACTACCGCAACACGGGCGACGACGCAAAAGCACGACAGTTGCGCGACAACATTCTGTTCAGCAAGCAGACCGACATAAAGACGAAGCTGTCTATGCTGCAGCAGGCCATTCGTGAGAACGAGCAGGAGGAGGGCGGCGACTCGACCATCGTGCTCGACATCTTCGACCGCGTGATGCGCACAGCACCGCACAACGCCGACCTGTCTAACCTCAAGGCTGTGTACATGCGTCTGAAGAAGATGCCGCAGGACAGCATCAACGCCGCATACGCCCACACGCTCTCCTTCGAGCCCGACAACCTCTCTGCCCGACTCACGCTGACGCAGAACTTGTGGGAGGAGAAGAAGTGGAACGAGGTGGTCGACCTCTGCGACAAGGGCATACAATACACACCCGAGGAGCTTATGTTCTACTACTTTATGGGACTCGCCTACGTGCAGCAGGACAAGGACGTCGAGGCTTACGACGCTTTCAAACGCGGACTCAGCGCCGTCGACCTCAGCAACGCCGACGAGACACAGCGCACTATGGCGTCCGACATGTACGGACTCATCGGCGACATCAGCTACAGCAACGGCAAGTACGACGAGGCGTTCGGTGCATACGAGGAGGCGCTGAAGATGAAGGCTGACAACGTGCAGGTGCTCAACAACTACGCCTACTATCTCTCGATGCAGAACACACGCCTCGACAGCGCGGCAGAGATGAGTCTGAAGACGCTGAAGGAGGAACCTACGAACGCCACATTCCTCGACACCTACGCCTGGATCCTGTTCCTGCAGAAGCGCTACGACGAGGCGAAGGCGTACATCGACCTCACTCTCGCCAACGACAAGGACCCGAGCAACGTGCTTTGGGAACACGCCGGCGACATCTATCTGATGACGGGCGACAAGCAGAAAGCCGTAGAATACTGGCAGAAGGCGATTGAGAGCGGAGGCGACAAGACTCAGCTCGAACGCAAGATAAAGACACGCAAGCTGAAGTAGCGCACCGACGCTGCCGCGGCATGCAACCACCCGAATAAAACAGAAAAACCCACGAAACGAAACTGAAAACAATAATAAGATGAAGAAGATATTAAGATACGCCCCGATAGCCATGGCTATGCTGCTCATGGCTTCATGTGCGAGCAAGAAGACCATCACCGACGGTACAAAACTGCCCTCGCTGCCACACGCACAGACCGAGAAGTCGACTGAGAAGCAGTCGCTGCAGTTCGTGCAGCGCATTGCCGACAACAACGCCACCACAGCGAACATACTCGCCAGTGGCGACTTCACGCTGAAGACGGGCAGCAAGGAGATAACGGTGCCCGCTAAGCTCAGCATGCGCAAGGACGAGTGCATACGCATCCAGCTGCTCATGCCCATCCTGCGCAGCGAACTCGCCCGCATCGAGTTCACGCCCGACTATGTACTGCTCATCGACCGCTACCATAAGGAGTACATAAAGGCTTCGTATTCGGAGGTGAGCTTCCTCGCCAACAACGGCATCTCGTTCTACAGCCTGCAGTCGCTGTTCTGGAACCAGCTCACGGCGCCCGGCGCCAAGCACCTGTCTGCCGCCGACCTGAAGAAGTTCGCAGCAGACATAACTGCCGCTGGTTCGCGTGTGCCTGTGTCGCTCTCAAGCGGCAACATGACATTCAAGTGGAGCGTAGACGCAGCCACGGCGCTCATCAAGAACGCCGACATCTCGTATCGCAGCGCTGCGCACGGCACATCGTCGCTCGCCTGGAGCTACGACGACTTCAAGACCGTAGGCGCAAAGAAGTTCCCGATGACGCAGCAGTTCGGCTTCAACACCAACTACGGCGGCAAGAACCATGCAGCGCAGGTGACGCTGCAGATGTCTGCGCCGAAGACCAGCGCCGACTGGGACGCCAAGACCGAGGTGTCGTCGAAGTATCGCAAGGTGGAGGTAGACGAACTGCTCCGCAAGATAACATCGCTGCAGTAAAAAAACGCAGCGCAATTGATGCAATAAACACGTCGCAAGAATGAAGAAGTTAATAAACATAATGCTCGCCGCCCTGATAGCTCTCGCCCTGCCCTGCACGGCGAACGGCATCAACGCCGAGCAACAGCAGCGCAAGACAACCGCTGCAAAGAAGACAACCACTCAGCGCAAGAAGACAACGACGGCAAGAAAACACGCCACCGCTGCAAAAAAGAAAACAACACAGCGCAAGAAGACCGATACAAAGAAGAAGAGAAGCACAAAGCAGAACAACGCAAAGTATTCTACAGCCGAGATTCGCGGACTGCAGAGCAAGCGCTCGGGCATTCAGAAAGAGATAAAGAAACAGGAGGAGGCTCTGCGCGCCAACAAAGCCGACGTAAAGAAACGCCTCAACGACCTGCTCATCCTCAACAGCGAGATAGACCGCCACAAGCAGAACATCGACGGCATACAGCGCGACATCACGCACCTCGACGGCAACATCGGACTGCTCAACGCCCAGCTCGCCACGCTGCAGCAGCAGTTGAAGGAGCGCAAGGCGAAGTACGTAAAGTCGATGCGCTACATCTCAAGACAACACACCATGCAGGACCGCCTGATGTTCATCTTCTCGGCGAAGAGTCTCACCGAGATGTACCGCCGTCTGCGCTTCGTGCGCGAATACTCGTCGTGGCAGAAGGCTCAGGGCGAGATGGTGAAGTCGAAGCAGCTGCAGGTGAACGAAAAGCAGAAGCAGCTGCAGCAGGTGCGCGGACAGAAGAACGTGATGCTCAACAAGGGCAGACAGGAACACCGTGCGCTCGAAAGCAAGCAGAGCGAACAGCAGACTATGGTCAACTCGCTGCAGAAGCAGCAGAAGACTATACAGAGCGTAATAGCTAAGCAGCGTAAGGACGCAAGCGCCCTCAATGCGCAGATCGACCGACTCGTCGCTATAGAAGTGGAGAAGGCGCGCAAGCGTGCCGAGGAAGAGGCACGTCGCAAGGCTGCCGAAGCCGCCGCTGCGAAGAAGCGTCGCGAGGCAGAATTGGCTCGTAAGCGTGCCGAGGCAGAAAGAGCACGCGCCGAGAACGAGCGCCGACTGCGCGAAGCTCGCGAGGCTGAGGAACGCGCCAAGCAGCGTGCTCGCGAAGCCACAGCACAGCAGAAGGAACGCGCCGAGCAGCAGGCTCGCGAGGCAGAGGCTCAGCGCGAGGCTATAGAGCGCAAGGCAAAGGCAGACGAGCGCCGCTCTACGAAAGAAATTGCCAACGCCAAGCGCGAAGTGGAACAGACCTACACCGTGTCGTCGGTAGACCGCATGATGTCGGGCGGCTTCGAGGCAAACCGCGGACGTCTGCCAATGCCTGTATCGGGCGGCTACCGCATCGTGTCGCACTACGGTCAGAACACCATCGAGGGTCTGCGCGGCGTGACGCTCGACAACAAGGGCATCAACATCAAGGGACAGCCCGGCTGCCAGGCACGCGCCGTATACGACGGCATAGTAAGTGCGGTGTACGGCATCGGCGGACAGTGGCTCGTGATGGTGCGCCACGGCGTTTACATCTCGGTCTACTGCAACCTCACGTCGGTAGGCGTGCATAAAGACCAGAAGGTGTCGACCGGTCAGGCGCTCGGAGCAGTCGGCGGCGAAGGCATACTGCAGTTCCAGCTGCACAAGAACAGCACCCGACTCAACCCGGAGCCGTGGCTTAGACGATAAAACGCACGAAACAGGGTAGAAAACTCAGTAAATATTTGCAGACGTTGCAGAAAATTAGTAATTTTGCATCGTTCAGTGGAATGAGGGGCTCCGAGAGAGCTCCTCATTTTTATTTATAAATGCAATATATGATAAACAAAGACACCGTAAGAAGTATCGTAGAAGAGTGGCTTGACGGCAAGGAGTATTTCCTTGTTGACATCGAGATAAGCCCCGACGACCGTATCGTAGTAGAAATTGACCATGCCGACGGCGTGTGGATTGAAGACTGCGTAGAATTGAGCCGTTTCATCGAAGACCACCTCAGCCGCGACGAAGAAGACTATGAACTTGAAGTGGGATCAGCCGGACTGGGACAGCCTTTCAAGGTGGCTCAGCAGTACCACTGCTTCGTAGGCAAGGACGTGGAAGTGCTCGACGCCGACGGAAAGAAGTACAAAGGTGTACTCAAAGCCGTTGAAGGCAACGACTTCACTGTGACGGTGCAGGAGAAGCAGAAGGTGGAAGGCAAGAAGCGCCCGCAGCTCGTAGACACAGACCACACCTTCCAGATGGACAAAGTGAAATATACAAAATACTTAATAAATTTCAAATAAGCTATGGCAGCAGTTAAAAAAGACGACGTGGTGAGCATGTTCGACTCTTTCAAGGAGTTTAAGGAGACAAAGAACATCGACCGCACTACTTTGGTAAGCGTTTTGGAGGAGAGCTTCCGCAACGTTCTCGCAAAGATATTCGGAAGCGACGAGAACTTCGACGTTATCGTAAACCCTGACAAAGGCGACTTCGAGATATACCGCAACCGTGTGGTAGTGGCTGACGGAGAGGTAGAGGACGAGAACAAGCAGGTGTCGCTCAAGGAGGCACGCAAGATAGAGCCCGACTACGAGGTGGGCGAAGACGTGTCGGAGCGTGTCGACTTTGCCAAGTTCGGTCGCCGCGCCATCCTCAACTTGCGCCAGACTCTCGCTTCGAAGATTCTTGAGCTCGAGCACGACTCGCTCTACAACAAATACAAGGACCGCGTAGGCCAGGTTATCGCAGCCGAGGTTTACCAGGTATGGAAGCGCGAGGTGCTCGTGGTAGACGACGAGAACAACGAGCTTATCCTCCCGAAGGCAGAGCAGATTCCGGCAGACGTATACCGCAAGGGCGAGACAATACGCGCCGTCATCGAGCGCGTTGACAACGAGAACAACAACCCGAAGATCATCCTCTCGCGCACCAGCCCGATGTTCCTCCAGCGCCTGCTTGAGGCAGAAGTGCCCGAGATTGCAGAGGGTCTCATCGCCATCCGCCGCATCGCACGCATCCCCGGTGAGCGCGCCAAGATAGCGGTAGAGAGCTTCGACGACCGCATCGACCCGGTAGGCGCATGCGTCGGCGTAAAGGGTAGCCGCGTTCACGGCATCGTACGCGAGCTCTGCAACGAGAACATCGACGTCATCTGCTACACCGGCAACACAAAGCTCTTCATCCAGCGTGCGCTCTCACCGGCTAAGGTGTCGAGCATCAAGATTGACGAGGAGAACAAGAAGGCAGAAGTATATCTGAAACCAGAGGAAGTGAGCCTCGCCATCGGCCGCAGCGGTCTGAACATCAAGCTCGCATCGCTGCTCACAGAGTACACCATCGACGTATTCCGCGAAGTGTCTGAAGAGGACGCCGACGAGGACATCTATCTCGACGAGTTCGCTGATGAGATCGACCAGTGGGTTATCGACGCCATCAAGGGCATCGGTCTCGACACAGCCAAGGCAGTGCTCAACGCTCCGCGCGACATGCTCGTTGAGAAGGCAGACCTCGAAGAGGAGACTGTCGACAACGTGCTGAAGGTGTTGCGCGCCGAATTCGAGTAATCAAGATACACATATAAGGGAGTCTCAAAACCGCATGGTTTTTGAAGCTCCCTTAGCGAGTATCTACACACTAACATATTTATAAACAAATTTTATAAGGAAAAGGAAAGACGTAAAGCGGGTAGCTTTCTCCACGCAACGCCCCGGAAAAGGGCACGAGGCCGAAGCAGAGGTAGGCAGACGTTTTACTTTTTTACTCCTTTACTCTTTTACTTTTAAAACAGCAAAATATGAGCATCAGGTTAAACAAAGCATTACGAGAGTTGAACATCGGGCTCCAGACGGCAGTGGAGTTCCTTGAGAAAAGAAGTGACCTTGGAGAGGTAAAGGCAGAGCCCAGCTTCAAGCTGAGCGACGCACAGTACGCCGCACTCGCTGGAGCCTTCCAGCAGGACAAGGAGGTTCGTTCTCAAGCCGAGAAACTCTTGCAGAAGAAGCCGAAAGAGAAGAAACGCAGCGAGGATACCCAGGCTGAGCCGCTCCTCAAATCGTCTACTCAGCAGCAGTACAAGCCGCTGGGCAAGATAGATCTGGACAGTCTGAACAAGAAACCGGCACAGAAAAAGCCAGCAACACCTGAGACTCATAAAGAGCCGCAGGCAAAGACTAATGCCGTAAGTCAGAAGCCGGCAACAAATTCCGAAGCACCACAGAAAGCAAGCACAGAGGCTAAAGTGGACAATCAAAACAAAAATCAGAACACTGTGGGTCAGAACAAAGAGCACAAGCAGGAAAAGAAACAGGAAGCAGCAAAGACTGTTGTAAACAACACAGCAAGCGCCCCGAAGAAGGTGGACGCCGCAGAGAAGCCGGCAGAAGCACCGAAGACAGAGACAGGCATCTTCACCACAAAGAGCGAGAAGAAGATACTCAACGCACCGAAGGTGAACGTATTGGGCAAGATCGACCTCTCTACGCTCAACCAGAGCACTCGTCCGAAGAAGAAGTCGAAGGAGGAGAAGCGCAAGGAGCGTGAGGACAAGGCGCAGCAGCAGCGCGGCGACAAGAAGAAGCGCGAACGCATCAACAAGGTGCGCGTAGACATCAACGCTGCGTCTAACCAGCCCAACGGCGGCGGCAAGCAGAACGGTGGCGGCAATGCCGGCACAAGCAACAAGAACAAGAAGAAGAACCGCAACCGCGGCGGACAGCAGAAGCCGGCTGAGGTGAGCGATGAGGACGTAGCACGCCAGGTAAAGGAGACGCTCGCACGTCTTACTAACAAGCAGAACCAGAACAAGAAGGGCGCCAAGTATCGTAAGGAGAAGCGCGAGGCTGCTCAGGAGAAGATGAACGAGGAGCTGCGCGAGGAGAAGAAGGAGAGCAAGACACTGAAGCTGACGGAGTTCGTTACCGTATCGGAACTCGCTACGATGATGAACGTGAGCGTGAACCAGGTCATCGGTACGCTCATGAGCGTGGGCATCATGGTGTCTATCAACCAGCGTCTCGACGCCGAGACCATCAACCTCGTTGCTGAGGAGTTCGACTTCAAGACAGAATACGTAAGTGCAGAAGTGCAGGAGGCAATAACCGAGGTGGAGGACGACGAGAACGACCTCGTTCCGCGCGCTCCGATCGTAACCGTGATGGGTCACGTAGACCACGGTAAAACCTCTTTGCTCGACTATATACGCAAGACAAACGTCATCGCTGGCGAGGCTGGCGGCATCACACAGCACATCGGTGCATACAACGTGCAGTTGGAGGACGGACGTAAGATTACGTTCCTCGACACTCCGGGTCACGAGGCGTTCACTGCTATGCGTGCCCGTGGTGCTCAGGTGACGGATATCGCCATCATCATCATCGCAGCCGACGACGCCGTGATGCCTACCACCAAGGAGGCTATCGCGCACGCTCAGGCTGCCAACGTGCCGATGGTGTTCGCAATCAACAAGATCGACAAGCCGGGTGCTAACCCCGACCGCGTACGTGAGGAACTTGCAAGCATGAACCTCCTCGTAGAGGAATGGGGCGGCAAGTACCAATGCCAGGAGATAAGCGCCAAAAAGGGCATCGGCATCAGCGACCTCATGGAGAAGGTGCTCCTCGAGGCAGAGATGCTCGACCTGAAGGCCAACCCTAACCGCAAGGCAACGGGTTCTATCATCGAGTCGTCGCTCGACAAGGGCCGCGGCTACGTTTCTACGGTGCTCGTAAGCAACGGTACGCTGCGCGTGGGCGACAACATCATCGCCGGCACTTCATGGGGACGCATCAAGGCTATGTTCAACGAGCGCAACCAGCGCATACAGTCGGCAGGTCCGGCTGAACCTGCTATCATACTCGGCTTGAACGGCGCGCCGACAGCCGGCGACTCGTTCCACGTGCTCGAGACAGAGCAGGAGGCACGCGACATCGCCAACAAGCGTCTGCAGCTGCAGCGCGAGCAGGGCCTGCGCACACAGAAGCGTCTCACCCTCTCTGATATCTCTCACCGCATCGCTCTCGGTTCGTTCAAGGAGCTTAACATCATCGTTAAGGGTGATACCGACGGTTCTATCGAGGCTCTCTCCGACTCGTTTATCAAGATGTCTACAGAGAAGATCAAGGTGGACGTCATCTACAAGGCAGTAGGTCAGATCTCGGAGAGCGACGTAACGCTCGCCGACGCTTCAGACGCCATCATCGTGGGCTTCCAGGTGCGCCCGTCTGCCGCAGCACGCAAGCTGGCTGAGCAGGAAGGCGTTGAAATCAACACCTACTCTGTCATCTACGACGCTATCGACGACGTCAAGTCGGCTATGATCGGTATGCTCGACAAGGTGAAGAAGGAGGTTATCACCGGTCAGGTAGAGGTGCGCGAGGTCTACAAGATCTCGAAGGTGGGCACCGTTGCCGGCTGCTACGTAACAGAAGGCAAGGTACACCGTGTCGACCGTGCTCGTGTCATCCGCGACGGTATCGTGGTTCACACAGCCGACATCGCAGCCCTCAAGCGCTACAAGGACGACGTGAAGGAGGTTGCTACCAACTTCGAGTGCGGTATCTCGCTCGTCAACTTCAACGACATACAGCAGGGCGACGTGCTCGAGACCTTCACAGAGATTGAGGTAAAGCAGACACTGTAAGAATACGGAACTTAGTTAAATCATAGATATATGAACTTACTTGAACACATTGTAGCTCGCGCAAAGAGCAACAAACAACGCATCGTGCTCCCTGAAGCAACAGAGGAGCGCACTCTGAAGGCTGCCGACCGCGTCCTCGCTGACGATCTGGCTGACCTTATCCTCATCGGCAACCCCGACGAGCTGAAGACTCTCGCTGCAAAGTGGGACCTTCACAACATCGACAAGGCTACCATCGTAGACCCGTTGAACAACCCGAAGGCTGAGGAGTATGCAGAGCTCCTCGCCGAGCTTCGCAAGAAGAAGGGCATGACCATCGAGCAGGCTCGCGAACTCGTGAAGAACCCGCTCTACCTCGGCTGCATGATCATCAAGACCGAGGGTGCCGACGGCCAGATCTCTGGTGCGCTGAGCACAACGGGCGACACTCTGCGTCCTGCACTGCAGATCATCAAGTGCGCTCCCGGCGTGACATGCGTGAGCGGCGCAATGCTCATGCTCACCCACGAGCACCAGTACGGCGACGACGGCATCATCGTGATGGGCGACGTAGCCGTTACACCGGTTCCGACAGCAGAGCAGCTGGCTCAGATCGCTGTTTGTACAGCGCAGACAGCACGCTCGGTGGCTGGCATTCAGGACCCGCGTGTGGCTATGCTGAGCTTCTCTACAAAGGGCTCTGCAAAGCACGAGGTGGTAGACAAGGTTGTTGAGGCTACACGCCTCGCTCACGAGCTGGCTCCTGAGCTGAAGCTCGACGGCGAGCTGCAGGCAGACGCTGCTCTCGTGCCGGCTGTAGGCGAGAAGAAGGCTCCGGGCTCTCTCATCGCAGGCCACGCCAACGTACTCGTTGTGCCGAACCTCGAGGTGGGCAACATCTCTTACAAGCTCGTACAGCGCCTGGGCGACGCCCTCGCTATCGGTCCTATCCTCCAGGGTATCGCTCGTCCGGTTAACGACCTTTCTCGCGGTTGCTCTATAGAGGACATCTATTACATGGTGGCTATCACAGCTTGCCAGGCAATGGACGCTAAGTAATAATAAAATTTTGAATTTTGAGTTTTGAATTTTGAATTGTCGGCTCCGCCGATTTTGAATTATTCAATTTTGAATTCATAACTCAAAACTGATAAACTCACAATGCGCATAGCGCATAATTCAAAACTCAAAATTCAAAACTCAAAATTGCCGAAGGCAACAATTCAAAACTCAAAACTCAAAACTCAAAACTCGTAAAAATGAAGATATTAGTTCTTAATTGTGGCAGCTCTTCAATCAAGTACAAGCTGTACAATATGGACGACAACTCAGTGCTGGCAGCAGGCGGCGTTGAGCGTATCGGTCTTGATGAGGCATTCATCAAAATCACTCTGCCTAACGGCGAGAAGAAGAAGATCATGCACGACATGCCCGACCATAAGGAAGGCGTCAACTTCGTGTTCCAGTGCTTGCTCGACCCTGAGTTCGGCGCTATCAAGTCGCTCAGCGAGATCGACGCCGTAGGTCATCGCATCGTGCAGGGTGGCGACCTCTTCGAGAAGAGCGTCATCGTCGACAAGTCGGTAGAGGACGGCATCGAGAGCCTCTGCGACCTCGCTCCTGTACACAACGCAGGCCACCTGAAGGGCTTGCGCGCCGTAGACAAGCTGATGCCGGAGGTGCCGCAGGTATGCGTGTTCGACAACGCATTCCACAGCACCATGCCCGACTACGCTTACCTCTACGCCGTGCCTTACGAGCTCTACGAGAAGTATCACGTACGCCGCTACGGCTTCCACGGCACCAGCCACCGCTACGTATCGCAGCGCGTGTGCGAGTTCCTTGGCCGCGACATCAAGACACAGCGCATCATCACCTGCCACATCGGCAACGGCGCGTCTGTGTCAGCCGTTAAGTTCGGCAAGTGCGTCGACACCTCTATGGGTCTCACTCCGCTCGCCGGCGTGATGATGGGCAGCCGTTCTGGCGACATCGACCCGTCTGCCGTTACATTCCTCATGGAGAAGCTCGGCAAGAAGCCGCAGGAGATGGCCGACTTCCTCAACAAGGAGAGCGGTGTGCTCGGCATCACCGGCATCTCTTCTGACATGCGCGAGGTAGAGAGCGCTGCCGCTGAGGGCAACAAGCGCGCACAGCTCGCTCTGAAGATGTACAACTACCGCATCAAGAAGTACATCGGCGCTTACGCTGCCGCTATGGGTGGCGTTGACATCATCGTTTGGACAGCCGGTGTAGGCGAGAACCAGATTGGCACTCGTCTTGAGGCTTGCTCGGGCCTTGAGTTCCTCGGCGTAGAAATGGACGCAGAGGCTAACAAGGTGCGCGGCGAGGAGGCTATCATCTCTAAACCGGAGTCTAAGGTAACGGTTTGCGTTATCCCGACCGACGAGGAGCTGATGATCGCTAAGGACACTATGGCATTGCTTCAGAAGTAAGCAGCTATCTTTTGCCGCGGAGCATGGCTTCGCAGCCTCTGCTTCGACGGCATAAGCCATAAGCATAAACCAAACACACGGGGATGTACCTGCATAGGGTGCATCCCCGTTTTATTTTACCGCGGGGCGGAACTGCTGTTACCGCGGGGCTGTAATATTGTAGCCGATACGCGGTAATGGGCTTACCACGCTGCTGTAACAAGATACTTGTTTTGTCTGTTTGTTTTTATCATCAACATGGCGCCTAAAAAACTTGGTTTTTCGGATAATTCTCGCTAACTTTGTCATCTAAAACGGGTCTTGTATGTCGTTGACTTGCAAAACCTAAAATTAAACCTTTCAAGCAATTTTGATAACAACCTTTTAAGCGATTCGGATTATGAAGAAGACTCTACTCCTGCTGGGCTTCGTGCTCACCGCAATAGTTGCCAACGCGCAGTCGTTCAAAGACGCCGTGTCGGGCAACGCACCACTTCTGAAAACAACATCAGCCAACAATACCGCCGCTCCCGCAGAGCTCAGGGCGAGCTGACAACGCAGAACGGCGACATCTTCGCCATCTACGAGGACGCCGAGACGGAGGACGAGGCTGGCTTCTTCGGATTCTTCTACGCGATGGAGCTGTGACCGCTCGGCGAACTGGTGCGCTTCGAGTTCCCGAAGGGCGTGAAGCCGCAGACCTACGTGGTCAGCGGCACGGATGCGAACGGCGTGAAGGCGTCGCGCCAGGTGAAGATAGCGTTCAGCGACGGCAAGTTCTTCATCAGCGGACTCGCTTCGAAGTTGCCCGAGGAGGTGTACGAGGGCACGTACAGCGGCACGGCGACTGCTTCCGACCGCGCGCTCTACGACTTCGACCCGACGGGCATCAGCCTCAACACCGCAGCGAAGCAGCCGGTCAGCACACGCTACTACTCTATGGAGGGTGCACAAATCGCGACACCTGCTAAGGGCGCCATTGTGCTGAAGAGCGTGACATACGCCGACGGCGAGCGCAGGGTTACAAAGGAAATAGTGAAGTAGTACTCCGTAGCGGAGGTCTCCGGCCTCCGTATCACCAACTATAACAAATATTATTGCTTGCTGCGGAGACCGGAGACCTCCGCTACGAATAAAAAAGAAATGGACATACAGCAATTCAACAATACCAACTGGAGCCGCAACATAATCCTCGTAGACGGCGATTATATCGACTCCGTAGCCTTCAACCTCTCTGTCAACTTCGAACGCATGCTCGGCAGACGCATCCCGAAAGCCGACCTCGCACGCTGGATAGATTGCGTGGCGCTCGACGGCGGAATGCGCGAGAGCCGCGACAGCGAGGGCGAGACGCAGGTCATCTTCATCCACTCTAAGGAGAAGGCTGCGCTCGAGAACTTCGCGCCAGGCAACTACGAGGCAGACCTCAACGCAAAGGCATTCAAGGACAGCCTGGGCGAGTTCGTGCTCAGCTCCTACCCCGTAGAGGAGGTGGTGAAGCACGACGACTTCTTCCTCGACATCCTCAAGACCGTGGTCAACCACAAGGACGTGCACCGCGTGATGGCTATCCCCAACGCCGAACACCCCGCACTCTGGGACGCTCTGCGCCACGCCCTGCGCGACGTTGATGACGAGGAGAAACGCGTTACGCTCTTCGCCATGCAGCCCCTCGAAGGCGGCAACTTCAAGCAGGAAATCTTAGGCTACTCGCTCATGAACGCCCTCGGAATAAAGGGCAACGAACTGTAAAGCGGTGGGCTGGAGTGCTAGGCTTTCTAGGTTAACTAGGTATTCTAGAACACCTAGAACACCTAGTCAACCCAGAAAAACCCTAGCCCATAGTAAAACCGAAAAAACAACAAACTAAAAAAATAGAAACAATGGGAAAAGTACTTATGATCGGCGCCGGTGGCGTCGCTACAGTTGCAGCGTTCAAGATTGCACAGAACGCTGACGTTTTCACCGACTTCATGATTGCAAGCCGCACGAAGTCGAAGTGTGACCGCATAGTCGAGGCAATCGGCAACCCCAACATCAAGACCGCTCAGGTGGACGCTGACGATGTTGAGCAGCTCAAGGCTCTCTTCAACGACTACAAGCCGGAACTGGTCATCAACCTCGCCCTGCCCTATCAGGACCTCACCATCATGGAGGCTTGTCTGGCTTGCGGATGCTCGTACCTCGACACCGCCAACTATGAGCCGAAGGACGAGGCTCACTTCGAGTATTCTTGGCAGTGGGCTTACAAGAAACGTTTCGAGGAGGCTGGTCTGACAGCTATTCTCGGCTGCGGCTTCGACCCGGGCGTTACAAGCATCTTCACCGCTTACGCAGCTAAGCACCACTTCGACGAGATTCAGTATCTCGACATCGTAGACTGCAACGCCGGCAACCACCACAAGGCGTTCGCTACCAACTTCAACCCGGAGATCAACATCCGCGAGATCACTCAGAAGGGTCTCTACTGGGAGGACGGCAAATGGGTGGAGACAGCTCCGCTCGAGATTCACAAGTCGCTCACATACCCGGAGGTGGGTCCGAAGGAGAGCTACCTGCTCCACCACGAGGAGATAGAGTCGCTCGTGAAGAACTACCCGACCATCAAGCGCGCTCGCTTCTGGATGACTTTCGGCCAGCAGTATCTCACATACCTCGACTGCATCCAGAACCTCGGCATGTCGCGCATCGACGAGATAACATACGAGGCTCCGCTCGCCGACAATCCTTCGGAGAAGGTGAAGGTGAAGATCGTGCCACTGCAGTTCCTCAAGGCCGTGCTGCCTAACCCGCAGGACCTCGGCGAGAACTACGACGGACAGACTTCTATCGGCTGCCGCATCCGTGGCATCAAGGACGGCAAGGAGCAGACCTACTACGTCTACAACAACTGCTCGCACGAGGCTGCCTACAAGGAGACCGGCATGCAGGGCGTAAGCTACACAACGGGTGTTCCGGCTATGATCGGCGCAATGATGTTCTTCAAGGGTCTGTGGCGCAAGCCGGGCGTTTGGAACGTAGAGGAGTTCGACCCGGATCCGTTCATGGAGCAGCTCAACAAGCAGGGTCTGCCTTGGCACGAGTTGTTCAATGTAGACATTGAATTATAATTCAAAATTCAAAACTCAAAAAGATATGGCAAAAGAAGAAATGAACATCGACCAGGCGGGCAAGCTCAAAGCCCTCCAGGCAGCGATGTCAAAGATAGAGAAGGACTTCGGCAAGGGCTCCATTATGAAACTCGGCGACGAGCAGGTGGAGAACGTCGAGGTAATCCCTACCGGTAGCATCGGTCTCGACGCCGCACTCGGTGTCGGCGGCTACCCTAAGGGCAGAATCATCGAGATATACGGCCCGGAGTCGTCAGGTAAGACAACGCTTGCCATCCACGCCATCGCCGAGGCACAGAAGGCAGGCGGCATCGCTGCATTCATCGACGCCGAGCACGCCTTCGACCGCTTCTACGCAGCAAAGCTCGGCGTAGACGTAGACAACCTCTGGATATCGCAGCCCGACAACGGCGAACAGGCTCTCGAGATTGCCGACCAGCTCATCCGCTCATCCGCTATCGACATCATCGTCATCGACTCTGTGGCTGCGCTCACTCCGAAGGCGGAGATTGAGGGCGACATGGGCGACAACAAGGTGGGTCTGCAGGCTCGTCTTATGTCGCAGGCGCTGCGCAAGCTCACCTCTACAATCTCGAAGACCAATACTACGTGTATCTTCATCAATCAGTTGCGCGAGAAGATCGGCGTGATGTTCGGCAACCCCGAGACAACAACGGGCGGTAACGCCCTGAAGTTCTACGCTTCGGTGCGCCTCGACATCCGCAAGGTGACGGGCATCAAGGACGGCGACCAGATCATCGGCAATCAGGTGCGCGTGAAGGTAATCAAGAACAAGGTGGCGCCTCCGTTCCGCAAGACCGAGTTCGAGATTATGTTCGGCGAGGGCATCTCAAAGGTTGGCGAGATTGTAGACCTCGGCGTAGAGTACGGCATCATCCAGAAGTCGGGCTCGTGGTACAGCTACAACGGCTCGAAGCTGGCGCAGGGTCGCGACGCTACAAAGACTCTGCTGAAGGACAACCCCGAACTCTGCGAGGAGCTTGAGATGCTCATCAAAAAGGCTATCGCGGAGCATCGCGAGGCGTAAAGCGCGGAGAGTCGTGCAATAGGAGGGTATGGCATTAGCTTTCCGCTACGCGCCGCTGACTTTCAGTTCTTGCCATACCCACGCACCCTCATTCTTGGAATAGCCCCCCACAGATGCAATTTCAGGGGGTGCAGCAGTCTCTGCTGCACCAACCAAGCAAGAAGTGGTTCTCCCACAGAAGGCACGGAACGCACAGAATCTTCTTGCAGAGAAGAGCCTCCCACAGATGGCACAGATTTACACAGAAGTTATGGTGCTTTATGGGGGAGAAGTTCTGTGGGAGAACATATCACAGAAAGTAACGACTGACAGAAAGGCTGGTAGATAGACTGGAAGATTTTGCATTTCCCAGTCTATCTACCAGCCTTTATTGTTCTTATACCGTGAGAGTTACGGTGATGCTGGAAGATATGACAGATTTTTGGTGCATCACAAAAACACCAAACAAAACAACGCAAAAACACCAAACAAAATACCACAAAAATACCAAACAGCTTGCTTAATAAACAAGAAATCAGTATCTTTGCAACAAATCATACAACAAAAAATATGGAATATCTTAAAAGAACTGCCGATGAGTATTTGAGCTTGCTACTGGCTTCTTCAGGAGCCGTGCTAATAGAAGGTCCAAAATGGTGTGGCAAGACAACAACTGCAGAGCAACAGGCAAACAGCACCATCAGTATGCAGGATCCTGACATGCGTGACAAATACCAAGCTACCATTAGGGTGAAACCTTCGCTTCTTCTGGCTGGCGATACGCCACGTCTTATAGACGAATGGCAGGAGGCTCCCGTTCTATGGGATTCTATAAGAGCTATGGTTGATAAACGAAATGAGTTTGGACAATTCATTATGACGGGTTCTAATTCGATTGACCCAAATAAGAAAAGCGAATTTATCAAACATTCAGGCAGTGGACGAATTGCAAAGATGCAAATGCTTACCATGAGTCTGTATGAATCTTTGGAATCCAACGGCAAGATTTCGCTAAAAGAATTGTTCGACGACAAGGATTTGGACATCGATGGCATAACGTCAGAAATGTCTATTGAAGAACTTATATTTGCTGCCTGCCGTGGTGGTTGGCCTGCGTCATTATATGCCAAGTTCGACAAAGCCAAACTGCAAATAGCCAAGAACTATGTCAAAACAGTATGCAGCACTGATGTATCGACAATAGATGGAGTCAATAGGAATGAAAAGGTCGCAAGCACAATACTTCAAAGTTATGCACGCAACATATCGACATTAGCCAAAAAGAGCGTGATATATCGCGATGTCAACGAGCACTTAGATGGTATCAGCACAACTTCTTTCGACACATATATTGATGCACTTGAACGTTTGTTTGTCGTTCAAGACATTGAAGCGTGGAGTCCTGCCATACGTTCGGCATCCGCCATACGCCGTGGTTTGAAGCGTGAGTTTACTGACCCTTCTATTGCTGTTGCAGCCTTAGGTCTGTCACCAGAAGCCCTTTATACAGATTTGAAAACATTTGGTTTCTTGTTCGAATGTATGGCAATCCGCGACCTGAAGGCTTATTCATTATCCCTTGGTGGTTGCATTTCATATTATCATGACAGATATGATTTGGAAGCAGATGCCGTTCTTCATCTTGATGACGGTCGATACGCTCTAATCGAATTCAAATTGGGTAGTCGAGAGATTGAAGAAGGTGCTGAACACCTTAAAGAAATCAAAAGACTTGTGCAAGAACATAACATGACTGAAAAACAAATAAAGCTACGTGAGCCTGATTTGCTTATGGTTATAACCGGAGGAGAAATGGCCTACACACGTCCTGATGGTGTCAAAATAATACCACTTGCCTGCCTGAAGGATTAATACGTACCCATGAGGCTGGTAGATAGACTGGAAGATTTTGCATTTCCCAGTCTATCTACCAGCCT
>OMCE01000487.1_pt1 | contig 20150 bp, 9 predicted proteins | sample 1644981 | NCBI WGS metagenome assembly OMCE01 (sample SAMEA103958151, study PRJEB25191) | human gut metagenome | reverse complement strand
ATAGACACGCAGTTCTGGCTGCTGGCGCTCCATAGTGGTGAAATGTATCTCTGTGCCCGAGAAAGCGTTTCCGTTGCGGTCGAGAATCATTCCTGCCGGCAATGTGAAAGTATAAGCAGTGGCATATCTCAGTCCGCTGTACTGATATACCACGGTCTTGCCGCTCACCGTCGGTTTCAAAGCCTCTCCATTGAGCGTTGCCTTGCTTCCTTCTGCAGCCACCACTTTCTCATCGAATGTCAGTATCACAGATCCTGTTGCCGATGCGTCGGCTGCATCATTGGCAGGGATTGTCGAGATGAGTTTCGGTGCCTCGTTGTCTTCCACGATTTCCTTGTCGGCGAGCAGGAAAATCTCCGCCACAGCCAGTCCGTCGTAGTCGCCTGTTGATCCCACGAGCGGTGAGTCATAGTCTGGCAGAAAGCGCACATTCACAAGCTTCTGTCCGTTTGCCTCTGCCGGCAGGGCGAATTCTTCAGAGTCCCATCCGCGGGCCGGCAGGTTATATGTGCCGAAGGTGGTATAGTTTGTTCCGTCGATAGAGTATTGTGCGTTTACGATACTGTGTGCGTTGAAGTCGTCGCCTACGGCAGCCGACAGCACCACGTTGGTGTATCCCAGTGTTGAGAATGAGAGTTCAAAATAATATTTGTCGGTGAGTTTTCTCCAGCAGCGTGCGGCATACTTACCGTTCTGTCCGCCTTTACCTGCTCCGCATGCAAGCCATGATGTGGTGTTGCCGGCTTCGTTGCGCAGCGAGAGGAGTCCGGCGTTGTCGCTCTCTGCCTTGTAGTCGGCAGCACGCTCCTGCGACGGTGTGTCGCTATAGAGGTCCCAGCCCACTATATAGTCTGTGCAAGAGAAGTTTGCCGTAAGGTTCTTCTCTCCGTCCATCTTCACTTCGCGTTCTTTGTCTGTCGAGTTGTCGTCCCAGTTGATGAAGGTGAGGATACGGTTGTCCTGTGCCGTGAGCTTCACGTCGGTTCCTTCTTCATAGTGATGCACTCCGTCCACCACATTGCCTTCTGGCGAGAATGTCACGAGGTTGGCATTTGCTCCTCCCTGCAGTGTCAGGTTCAGGGCGTATACATTGTTCTTCGTATATGTTGCGGTGAGCGATGTGTTTGCCGTCAGCTCAAAGGTGTATGGATTGTCGGTAGACACGATGGCATTGTCGGCTCCTGCCCATCCTGCGAAATGATAGCCGAAGTTCTCGGTAGTGCTCACAGTGACTACCGTGCCTTCGTCGAACTTGTCGCCTGCCGGATTCACGGTGACGGTGCCGGCAGCCTCGTCGGCTGTCCCTACGCTCAGCGTATATACGGGCACAGTGACCGGAGTACCGTTCAGATCGCCTGTCACCACCACGTCGCCAAGGGCGAGCTGCTTGTTGTTAGCGAGATTATACACATAGAAATACAGTTCAACCTTGTCGCTCTCTCCTGTGAGTGAAGTGATGTCGAGCTTCGACTCCGACACGCTGTTGCGCTCCGGGGCGAAACCCTTCACGAGTTCCTCGCTCTTCTCGCCGCATCGGGCCACCACGTCGAGCGTACCGCCGCTGGTACCGCATTTCTGCGATTTGAAGGCTACGCTCTTCGGTGTGAAGGTGACTCCTTTCTTTGGCACGATGCTGAATACTACGTATGATGCATCGTCGCGGGCATTGCTTATCTTTTCTGTCGGATTCAGTTTTGAGAGTCCGCTTTGCAGTCCGTTGAAATACAGTTTCTCGCCCAGCGAGAAACTTGAAGTCGAGATGGCTCCGTCTACGGATATCTCTGCAGCCGACGCATTGTCGGCACTTTTGTCAAACGCCCATTTTATAGTGGCGTCTTTGGCATCGATGACGTCTGCCGCCATTGCACCGCCCAGTCCCATCCATGCTACGAGGACCATGACGATAATTCGGGATAATGTGGTCTTTTTCATATTGAGAATCTGTTTGTTCATTTCATTATTTTTCTTGCCACTCCGTTCTCCACCACAATGTTCAGACCGTCAAGAATGCCGTTCTGACGAATGCCGTCGAGACTGTAGTATATCTTCTCCGGTTTCAGTTCCGAGTTTTCCACGCTCTTCACTCCATTTGTGGCACTTACTGCCACTCCTGCCACTTTTACGTCGCTCAGACAGATGGTCTTGCCAGTTGCTGCGCTGCCATACCAAGGATATACGCGCAAGCGTAGCGTCTCGCCCTCAGAGAGTTCTATCACGGGTGTTGCCTTTACCTCCATCATGTCGTTGGCTTTCATCGAACCGGAGAAGTCGGCGATATTAACGGCATTGGCGAAGTCTGCCTCCTTAGAGTAGTAAATCTTGCAGTGCATTCCGTTGCCTCCGCATCCACACACATACAGACTTATCTCGTTCACGTTGAAAGTGGTACCCTTGGCTGGCTTCACTGCGAACTCTATCCATCGTGTTGACACCTCGTCGATTTCGCCTGCCGGCCACGACTCGCCCTCGATGATGTTGCGCTGCGTCTTGCGGGTGGCATCGAAGCCTGTGCCCTCGGGCCATGTGGTATTAGCGTTTGGACTGGAATATTTCTGGAGTTTCATCTCGCTGTATGTCTCGCCGATAGGGTCTACCGGACCTTCAACGGTGCAGTTGTCGTCTTTCTCGAGTCTCCAATATGCCGATGCTGCCACTCCGTCGGCAAGTTCCACACACTTGCCCACTACAGGGATGGTGACTGTCTTGTCGCCGCAGCTCACGGTGATGCTCTCATTGATGTCGCCGGCTGCGGCGAACTCATAGCTTGTCTTGAATGAACCGATAAGATTGCCTTCCTTGTAGGTCAGAGTTGCTGTGGATGAATAGTCGCTGCCGTTGGCAGAAACCTTCAGTCCGTTGCTCGCCGTGATGCTCACGTTGCCGTCGGCTGGCACGAGATCGAAGCCGTTTACCGACACTTCTCTCACCACCGTCTGTCCCTTGTATGCCTGTCCGAGGTCTACAGTTGAGGGATTCACACTGAGGTCGCTCGTCAGGTTGATATTCTCTGACAGTATTCCAGCTTTCTGCATGAGCTGTGCTGCCAGACGGGCTATCAGCGTGGCTCCCATCGCCGAGGTGTGGGTGCTGCCGTTGCCGTCGAAGAGCAGGGCGTTGGCTTTGGCGTCGCCATAGCTTTCATAGAGTTCCTTTGTGGCTGTGGTGAGATCGAGATACTGCACTCCCAGTTCCTTTGCCACCTCCTGCATCTGGTATGGATAGTCGTATGTATGGTCGTCGGCAGCCACTTTGTTGCCGGTAGTGAGCTTACCGCCTTCTATCTTGTCGAACTTGTCGCCGAGGTCGTGGCGTCCGTTTCTGCGAATGGTGCTCCCGTCGAAATATTTTCGGCATATCGCACCCACCAGCACTGGTGTGGCACCCAACGCACGTGTCTCTTCCACATACTTGCGCAGATAGTCCTTGTAGGTACCGCTGGCAGTAGTTCCTCGATAGTCGCAGGCATTTGCCTTTGCCTCATCGCCGATGCTCTGATAGTAAGCTTTCAGCTCGTCGCCGTCGCATCCGTTGCTCTTCTCGTCGTTGTGGGCAAACTGAATGAGCACGTAGTCACCTGGCTCTATCTGTTTCTTCACCGACTGCCAGTAGGCGCTCTCCTTATAGAAGCTCTTGCTGCTGGCACCATTCTTTGCACGGTTGTTCACGGTGACATCACCCTTGAAGAACTGTTGGAACATCTGTCCCCAGCCTCTCGTCACGGTGGTGTTCGAGTCATAGGTCGCCATAGTGCTGTCGCCTATGGTATGCACCTTTCTCGCCTGCACACATAATGCAGTGCATGCAGCCACAGCGGCTGCTGCAATGAATCTCAATTTCATCTTCGTTGTATGATTTTGATTTGGTTAGTAATAGTGACTGCAAAATTAGCGGTTAAGGTTGCTAAGCACGGGGAAAAATGCACAAACTTGGTGGATTATTCGGTAAAATGCCGCAAATCAGGGCTTTTCCGACATAACGGAAATGCGCTTTGAAAAGGAAAACGAAAAGAATGTCAGTTTTTTTTATTATCTTTGCAGCTGAAAGAAGGGTTTGCCTTCGCCGACCACTTGGAGAGGGAAGTCGAGATTCCTGTCTATGGGATGGCAAATATATTATATTGAACGGCCTAATGACCGATTTAGGTTGAACAAGAAAAAAATATGACAGTAACTTATAAAAAGAAAGACCAAACAAATAAACATTAAACAGACATGACATCTTATCAAACAAACATGAAAGCGATACGCCTATCCATATTCCTCACGATACTGACTCTGATAATGCAGGCTTGCTCGCCGTCGAACAAAGGCAACGAGATGGCCCAGGATGACGGTCCGCTGGCATCTGCCAACGAGATTGAGGAGATTGAGGAAGAACCGATAAAGATAAAGCATAAGTTCAGCACTGCCGAGGAGGCGATAGAATATATGAACGAGTCGCCGGACAAAGACCGCTATGCCGCCGGCATCATGCACAAGATGGCACACGACAGTCTGGACTACTGCAACCGTCTGCTCAACAGTGAATACGAATATTTCATCATCGTGGACAAGGGCGACATGAAGGTGAAGCTGTTCGACCGCTACGGTGTGCTGCGCAAGTCGTACACCTGTGCCTGCGGAAAGGGATTCGGCAACAAGAGAAGCAGGGGCGACTGCCGCACGCCGGAGGGTTTCTTCAGGGCGGGCAAGGTGCAGAACAGCGAGAACTGGCACTATACCGACGAGAATGGCGTGCGCAGCGAGAACCCGGGACAATATGGTCCGCGCTTCTTCCGCATCGTGACTCCGGGATTCAACTCCACGGGCATCCACGGCACCGATGCTCCATGGTCGGTGGGCGGCAGACGCAGCCACGGATGCGTGAGAATAAAGAATGAGAATATCCTCGAACTGGTGAAGTTTGTCACTAAAGGCATGCCGGTGATAGTATTGCCGGGAAAGAGAGACAAGGAGGTGAACTGGCGCGAAGCTCATCCGGAACTCTTCCCCCAACCAGACTCAACGGAAATTAAGCGTGAGAAAATGAAAGCCGAGGAGATAAAGCGCGACACCACGAAGGCAGAACATGCTCCAAAAGACAGCTTATAATAAACATCAGAATTTGTAAAACCGCCCGACATCCACCGAAAGGGGATGCCGGGCGGCAATCATTTGTTATGGGAATTCAGATTACTTTGTAACCTTCATTGCCTTCATTACTTTGTAACCTTCATTGTCTTCACCTTACCGTCAACAGTCTTCACTGTAACGAGGTATGTACCCTTGGCGAGAGTAGAGAAGTTGTTGCCAACCAATGCTCCACCAAGTGTGCGTACAGAAACCTCAGCACCGGCTGGGATAACGATAGCACCGTTGATACCGTTAACTACCACTGTAAGAGTAGTTGTAGCAGCCTCAGACTCAAGCTCGTTGTAAACTACGACAACCTTATACTCGTGGAGACCAGCGTATGTCTCTGGCTCGTAAGAATAGCTGCCCTCTGCGCCAGGAGCGCCTGCAACAGTAGTAAGGAGAGTCTCGCCCTCGAATACCTTGACTGAAAGCTCTGCGTCAGCAGCGAGATCGTTGCCGTCAACGTCCTTGGTCGGGTTCTTCCACTTCAGTTTGATAGTCTTGAGATCACCAGCCTCTGTAGCGGCGAGGTCTGTAACAGCAGCTGTTGCCACCGGCTGAACCTCTGCAGTCTTCTCAGCGAGAGAGAAGTCGAAGATGTAGCCATAAGCCTTGCTTCCGTCAGGGTCAGAGATGTTGTAAGCCACATAGTAGTTGCCAGATTCCTCAACTTTGAACTCGAATACGCTCGGATCACGGTCGTAAACTGTGTTGAGCTCGATATCGCCGATAGACTGTGTGAATGTGCCCTGAACCTTCTTGTTGGTTCCAAGCTTCATAGTGAATGAAGTCGTCTTGTCGTTGAAGCAAGATCTGTTAGTAGCAGTGTGAGTCTTCACAACGTATGTCTTGCCGGCCTCGAGAGTGAACAATGGAGAAACGAAATAATCGTTGGCATTGGTGTTCCAGTCTGAGCTGAAGCCAACACATGGGTGGTTCTCACCAACTTGCTGCCAGTTTTCGTCATACTCTGTATAGCCCCAAGAGTTCCAAGACCATGTAGAGCTTACGTTGTCGCTGCGGTCCATAGCTGTCCAGCCTGCTGCGCCTGTCTCCTCAAGGAATGAAGTCTCGTATGGAAGAGCAACCGGTGTTTCCGGCTCACCCTCTGGTGCTTCTGCAACGCTGAAAGAATAGATGCTGATAGCGTCGGTCTCCTGGTTTGGAGTCCAGTTGAGAGCACGGAATGCGAAGTAGTAGCTGCCATCCTTGTTGATGTCAACAGTCCATTCTGTCTTAGCCTCTTCGCCTTCCATCTTAGGAAGTTTCTCGCCAATCCAAGTAATAGTCTTGAAATTGTCCTTATCCTTAGAACCTACGAAGTAGTCGAGGATCACGCTTGTAGCGTTGTCTGTACCTGTAGCACCGTCAAACTTGATTACATAAGACTTACCCTCCTTGAGTTCGAATTTTGGAGAGATCAGCCAGTCGCAAGTTGCAGAACCTGCGTCAGGACCCATGAATGCAGATGGTTTACCAGCGAAGTCAGAAGCGTTGAACTCCCATGTCTTGCCAGGAACATCGCTGTTGTCGAGAGTAGACCATGTAGCGAACTTGTCGGCAGAATCAAATGTGATATTGTATGGCAGAGCTGTTGTCTCAGGCCCTTCACTGCCACCACCGATGGTAATCTCTGGAGTCTCATCAGTCTCAGCGATATCGAAATAGCTGAGAGCTATCACCTCGTCGGTACCTGTAGTTGTGGTAGCGAGGAATGCCAGATTATAGTCACCGCCCTTTCCAACGGCAAACACGTGGTCTTCAGTAGCAGTAGCATCGTAGACTGCCTGCATCTCGAGGTCTGTAATCTTCTGGAATGTGCTTGCATCCGTCTGTGATGTGCCAAGCATCAATGAGAGTGTGAATGCGCTCGGATCAGTATTTTTCCATGTACGAGTCTTCACCTTATAGCTTTTGCCAGCCTCAAGTGTGAAAACAGGAGAAACATAGTAGTCGTTCCATGTGTTTTCCCAGTCGTGCTTGTTTACAACGCCAGGAAAATATTTATCAGAGGTGTTGTCATAGAATTCACCTGCTGCCCATGTAACGCCAGGAACATCACTTGCATCGAGTGCTGCCCATCCTCTCTGGTTGTCGCCCAAATCTACGCTATATGGCAATGCCTTAGGACCTGGTTTGTCTTCCACGATGTCGATACCGTAAACGTAGAAGAAGTCACCGTCATCAGCGTCGAGCATAGAATGAGCATAGAGAGAGAAATAGATTGGTCCGTCCTCTGTTGCCGTATAAGCAACCTTAGCCGTTTTGGCGCGCTCAACACCCTTATAATCGAACCAACCATTACCATATTTACCGAACGAGCTCGCAACGTTATCACTTATCACTGAGTTTGCCGACATGTCGGTAGCGCTCTTGCCTACCTGCACGCCACACATTGCATAACCTTTATACTGGGCCTTGATGCTGATGTAATAGGTAGCACCTGCCGTAGCGGTAAACTCTGGAGAAACGAGATAATCAACATGCTTAGAAGCAGCATCTTCTTTCATGATAGCGCACATCTTAGAAGCAGCTTCTGCCTGACTGTACGCTCCTGTTCCATACTCCCAAGTAACTCCCTTCGTAGGACTGTCATCCACGGCTGTCCAGCCGGCGAGGTCGCCAGCCGTCGTGAAATCGACTGAATACGGGAAAGAGTTCTGGGCCGTTCCCGTCATCACGCCAACAAGCGCGAAGAAGAGAAGTCCGAATGTTCTTTGTAACGTCTTTCTCATAAATAAAAAGTTTAAAAATTAGTATATGTTTAAGTTATTTTCCAAATATGTCGATATGTCGTGTTTCTTCGTTATTCCATAGGGATGCAACAAGGTATGCTCTGATTTCCTTCTGTTTCCGTCTTCCTTTCTATAGGACATGCACCGTTTTTAGTTTTTTATAGAAAAACATGCAGCAATCTGTATAGTACCGGATGCAAAAGTAATAAATATTTTAATATAACAAAAAAATAATAGAAAAAATTATAACAAAAATAACATTTTGTTGTCAATAAGATGTTTTTTCAGAAAGAGTGTAGACATTACGCACATCTGTTGGGCTGAAATAATTCAGCGTGTGTTTAACCCAAATCGGTCATTAGGGCTTGCGTGGATTTTGTCTTTTAGAAGATTGGATTTTGTCTGGCTTTTAACCAAAAAATGGGCACGATGCTTGCCCAACTTGGGTACGCTGCTTACCCAACATGGGCACGGTGCTTGCCCCGGATGGGCAGAATTGACGACAGACAGCTGCCCAATAATGGCATATTATAATATCCGTATTCCTGCTTTCAGGCTTCTGCCAATGCATGGGAAAAAAAATATCGCCCAAGAAAAAGACCTGAGCGATATTCTTTTTTTTGGATACATCAGCTTATTTCACCACCTTGATGACACGTGGCGCCACCTTGCTGCCCTCGATGCGGATGAGGAAGACGGGAGCCTTGACATCGGAGAGGGAAGTAAGGGCCGACGTGATCTGTCGGGATGAAAGAAGGCGTCCGGCAGTATTATACACCTTGAGGACTGCACCCACGGCATTCTGGCTGACACGCAGAGTGGCGGTAGTGCGGTCGTATGCCACAAGCGGAGCTGCCTGGAGGGAGTGGATGGCGTTGACATGGAATTCAGAAGACTGCTGCTCACCCATCAGACTGTTGAGATATACCTCAAGCGCCGTGTATCCCTGGGCATTGACCATATTCTGGTCTGCCACTTCAGGATTGAGACCATGCTGGCGCTCCCAGTCGTCGGGAATGCCGTCGCCATCGGTGTCTGTCGGCACAATGTAGTCGGTGGCATACTGTATGAAGCCTTCACAATCAGCCTCGGTGTCGATGATTCCCTTCTTGGCACCATAGGTGGCACCGCCGTAGAGGTTCACTCTCGTGGTTGCCTCCTCAACGACACGCTTCTCCACGGCGTCGCGACGGATGGTGCCGGCAGTGCGGAGAACGGTCTGATAGGCCTGTTCGCCACTCTCCACATTGTATATCATATACATCTCAGGGTCGTAGGTGCCCACGTTGCCCGCCTTTGAATACTTGTAGTAGTTGTGCTCCGGCACGATGCGTTCATCCACTCTGATGTCGGAGAGCGAATAATGCTCAGCGCTCATCGCCTTCCAGTTGTCGGCGGTGCGGTTGGCGTCGCCCTCTATCACGTTGCCGTTGACATACCATTTTGCCGGTCCCCAGGAGGTGGCGCCACTTCGGGCGTAGCTGGAAGTGACAAGCACGACACCCGACTTGTTGGATGCAGGTCCCGGCTTGTAGTAGTTGCCGATGAAGTTGCATTCGTGGGCTGAGTTCATACCGTTGTATGATGTTATGTCGGCGGTGTTCTCGCCGCCGTAGCATCCGCCGTTGCCGCCGAAGTTGTAGTTCACATTGTTTATATACTCAAGGAAGACAACATAATCCTCGCCTCTGGCACCATTGATACGCGGCGAGCGCGACTTGTTGTCGGCAAGCAGGTTGCGATAATAAGACGCCGGCGAACCGCCCCACTGGGTGCCGTAGCCTCGTTTGCCCTTCTTGTGGCCGGCATTGTAGAGGCCTTCATGAACGATGGTGTTCTGCACGGTGAGGAAGTGGCAGTCCTGGGTGTTCATGTTCTCTTCCATCGACCATCCCACCACGCAGTGGTCAAAAATGTAGTTGTTGCAGTTTTCCACGCCGAGTGCCTGGTCCTGCAGAATCTGTCCGTTCACATCCTTCTGTCCGCAGCGGAAACGCACGTTGCGGATGATGAAGTTCTGCGATCCGCCCAAGTTTATCTTGTTGTGGGTGATGACGATGCCGTCGCCCGGTGCTGTCTGTCCGGCGAGTGTCCAGTCGGCACGGTTTATGCGGAGCTGGTCGGCAAGACGGATGTCGCCGCTCACGGCGAACACGATGGTGAGAGGTTCGCCGGGATACTGCTGGAACGCCCAGCGCAGGGTGCCCTCCGAACCGTCGTCGGCAAGCGAAGTGACCTTCACCACCCTACCGCCACGGCCTCCTGTGGCATATTTCCCGAATCCTTCTGCCGTAGGGAATGCCGTAATGCGGAGAGCATCGGAAGCGAGGACCGCCTTTGACACGACTCCCTTCCTGGATACCGACGCCACACTGTATCTGGCATCATCGGCAGCATCCTTGGTGAGGGAGCGGTCGGTGGTGAAACGAAGGAAGGCGCCATCCTTATATATAATATATCCGGCAGCGTTGTCGTCGCTCTCCCATGAGATCTCGTTAGGGGTCACGACAAAGTTCATCGGCGCTGCCGCACCACGGAGAATCTTCTCGTAGTCGAACGGTTCATCCTTGTATTTCGCAAAGAGGAACTTAGGGTTCATATATGCCTCCACCTCGGCATCCGTTGCCTGATGTGAGAAGCTGGCACGCGACGACACGTCGGCAAGACTGCCCGTAGCGGCATCGATGCTCTTGTATTCGTATAGCGATGCCTTGTTTTCAGAGCCGCTCCAGTCTTTCCATCCCTTGGCGTTGATAGCCTTGGGGAGTTTGCAGCCGATGAACATCGCTCCGCAGGTTTCCTTCCATGGTCTGCCGAGATAGTATGCGCCGTCGGCAACGCCATCGGCTGCCGTCACCGTGCAGTTGCGGAAGAAGAGACCGGGATAGAACTTGTCGGCACTGAGCTCGGGATACATCACCTTGGTCATCGGCATGCCGCTCTCGGCAGGTGCCGTGATATAGCCGCCTCCCTTGAGGAGGTGGATACGGCAACTGTCAAACCATTCCATTCCTCCGTCGTAGACGAAGTCGGTGGCGCCTTCTATGGTGCAGTTGGTGAAATAGCCGCGTGCTCCCACATTTGCCTTATAGGTGTCCTGATAGCCGCTGAGGATGCAGTTGTTGAAGATATGGGCGTCGCCGTTGGTGAAGAGTGCCTCTGCCTGTCCCACATTGCCGCTGGTGTTGCGGATGGTGAGGTTTTCGGCATAGAAGCGGCTGGCATAGACGTTGAGGGCGGCGCAGTCGTTGTAGGTATTGTCCTCATTGCCTTTTCCGCGGCTTACGCCAGAGGTGAGGATGGTGGTCTGCTTGTCTTCGCCGATGAGAGAGAAGTATTTGTTCTTCGTGCTCTTCCTTCCGGCATAGACGTTCTCCTCATACACTCCCGGACGGATGTATATGATGCCGCGCGAACCTTCGGGAATGGCATTGATGGCATCCTGTATCTTGGTGTAGTCGCCGGTGCCGTCTTGTGCCACGGTGGATATCACCACGGCGGCATTGTCGTCGGGAGCGACGGTCTCACCGTCTTCACCGCTGCCTCCGCCGAGGTCGGAGAGGGTGCCTACGTCAGATACGGGATGGTCTGTGGCATACTGTGCCTGTTCGGCGGTTATCTCACTACCGAAAATCTGTATCTTGTGAACGCGTGGTGCCTGCATCTGGGCGTAGGGGTTGAGCGAGGTGGTGAAAGGACATTTGCCGTCGGCATCCACCTGCACGGGATTCTTGAGGTCTTCGCCGTCCCACACTCTCCAGCGGAGCGACACGTCGGAGGCGTTGATGACGTTCTCCATGAAATAGCCCTGGTCGGAGAAGACGGTCCATCCCATCTTGTGTTTCTCTGACCCCATCCATACGAGCGGTTTCCATTCGCCGTCGCCAATCTTATAGTCGCATTTTATGCCACGGCCCCAGGAGGTTGACGACCACGACCACTGCACACGGTCTACGTATGGTATATGGTCTATCTCTATCCATCCGTGCTGCGACACCTTGTTGCCGGCGGCATCTGTGATAGCTGCGTCGCGACACATCTGGACGAAGCCTGCCTCGCCATAGTTGGGGTTGCCGGAGGCGTCGTATGTGATGTTGTCTTCGAGATGGAGCGTGTGACCGGCAACGGTCCAGTCGTTGAATGTGGCGGTGCTGTTGCCGGTCTTGTTCTGACCGAGGTAATACTGTCGGCAGAAGGCTGCCGTGGCACCGGCGAAACCGTTGTATGACTTCTTGGTGGCGAAAGTGCAGTTGTGGAAGAGCACCGGATACTGCACGGCTGTGCCGCCGTTGGCGCCCACTTTCAGCACGGCATTGACATAACCGCCCTTGGCAAAGTCGGGACAGTCTACTCCTGTCTCTCCCTTCCAGGTGTCGGGCCATGTAGCGTCGCTGAAATTGATGTCGATGACTTTCGGATAGGTTGATGAGTTGCTCCATTGCGCCACTACCGACGTGGGGTCGAGACTGCCCTCGATGGTAGCGTAGGCTGGCTGCAACGCCAATAGCGCCAAAGCGGCGATACCGGCATTTCTGATTTTCTTTAGCATATCGTTTTGTTTATAGTAGTTTTGTTGAGATTTGGGTCTCCGGAGGGGGAGATGAATATATTAAAATATCCTTCTTTGGCAGTTTTCAGGCTGCCGTATATTACGACACACCCTTTGAATATGTCGCTTTAACCTTTAAATTGCCTTTTCTATATTTACGCCTTTCACAAGCATTCTTTAATCATATCAATACCGAACGCATGTCAGCAGTCCTTTGATTTTGTCTATAAGAAGCCTTGTTTTTTCGAAAAAAGGCTTTACGTCCTCTTCTTCCCATTCAAAACAATCGTCATAATCACCCGAATGACGCATATTCTGAAGAATCGATATCGTACGACCATCTTCTCTTGTAAGGATACCTGTCCTGACAAAATGTTCATTAATCTTTGCTATCATGCCTGCATGGGTCTTTACATACATTCCCTTGTCTACCAACAAAGCATTTCCGACATAATACAATGCATAATACAAACGATTTGCAGCTAATGTCCAATGACCACAAGCTGCACAATCTTTTGCCTCAATCAATGTCTTTTCTGCCTTTTCTACCCTATATTTGACAATTTCTTTCTGAGATTCTATATCTAATGCCATAAATCTACGCCCTCTCTTTCTACATTATGGTGAAACATAGTAAGTTTGCGCTCATCCCATTCTTTTTGGGTATAAACGACAGGATTTATCTCCTCATTGTTCTCATAGCCCAATTCCATGAATGGGCATGCATACTTTTCTATATCAGACACGCTGCGACGGTCTTTATTCAATATAATCAGCAAGTCCCAGTCGGAATCTTCACGTGCGGTATTTCTTGCACGTGACCCAAAAAGGACTACACGGGCATCAACGGGAAGTATCTTACTTGCCGTTTCCCTAATCATTTGTATCGTTATACCATCGTTCGTCATAAACCAAGTATTTTTTGCAAATATAGCATTTTCCCTGACAAGTTCAAAGGAAGGACGAAAAAAACTCCCGCCTGACGAAATGCCTGACGGGAGTTGTTTTTTCATCGATACGCTAATCGGTGTGGACGTTGTCCATATTGAGAGATTGTTACTTAACGATCTTTGCTGATGTGCCGTCGCTATACTTCACGATGTTCACTCCGTCCTGCAAGCTGCTAACCTGTGCGCCAGCCAGTGTGTAGATGGCAGTGATGTTCTTTACTGTTGTAGTCTCTGCCGAGCTGATGCCGTCTACGCTACCACCCTGGGCAACGAACTTGATCTGGTGCAAGCAGAGGTTCTTGTTGCCACCGGCCATCAAAGCATACTGACGGCCAGCCTCTACCTGAGCCTCAACGAAAGCAGGAGCGTTCTCAACGGTTCCGTTCTCACCATCGTTGCGGAAGTTGTTCGTTGCGATCATTGCTCCGAACTCGCCTTCTGCCTTCTCGTCATCGGTAGCGAGCTTGTAGATACCGATCTCACGGCTGTTGTTGCCGGCATAAACACCGAAGCTCAACACACCTGCCTTCTTAGGTGTAACGGCAACGATACCATGGTTGCTTGCCTTAACCTCTGCAATGTCCTGGATGGTAATGCCTTCTTCCCAGTTGTTCTGAGCCAATGTAGAACCGGCATTCACATAACCAGTATAACCAGGATTCTCCTTCTTGATCTGAGAGAGCTTTCCGTTTGCGGTATATACTGGAGTCTTGTCAACGGCAGCTGTGATGACGAGGTCGTCGTTCTCAAACATCACTGTTCCTGCAGGAAGAGCGGCACCGATATTCCAAGCGTCCGCAACCCACTGTGCATCGAAAGCGGCAGTGATCTCATCGTTTGTCATCGTAACGGCATAAGTGTTTGCCTCAACCTGAGAAAGGATGTAAGGAGTTGTAGCCTCCTGTGCGCTGGCTGAAACCATACCCATAAGGGCGATTGCTGAAAGTAGAATTTTCTTCATAATCTTTAATTTTTAAATAGTCCTTTGTTTATATTTAAATAAAAGACGGAGTGCCGATGGTATTGTAACCATGACACTTCGCTTTTTTTTACTATTCAACGAGGAATTCCTCGTCAGCCATTATTTCGTATATGGATTGTATCCAGGGTTCTGACCGAACTCTGACGCATTCTCGAGCTTGTCGAGGAATGTGTTTGGAATCGGGCGTAGGGCATGATACTCCTGCATGCAGTCGTCTTTTGTCATACTCGGGTTGCGGCCGATGATGGTGGAAGCGAACTTGCCCTGTGGAGAGTAAACACGCTTGATGTCGAACCAGCGCAGCCACTCGCCGCAAAGCTCACGGGCACGCTCATCCATAATCCAGTCGATGGTCATCTGTGACGCATTCACCTGTGCCTCGCTCAGGCTGTGGCCAGCCTTCACTACACGTGCCGTACGGATCTCGTTGTTGATCATGTCGGCAGCGGCACCCGGATTGCCAAGGGCGATATAGCACTCGGCAGCGATGAGAGGCATCTCGGCATAGCGCATTACCGGCACGTCGGCATGGCTTGCCTTCTGGTTTGCCTTCTGGTCCATAAGGAGAATAGTTCCGTTCTCATCACCATCCCAGATACGGTATTTTCTGAAGCGTGGGAATGAAGCGGCGATATACTGCGAAGTCTTGGAGTCGTAGTTGGCAGCATCGGTCTTGTAGTTGCGCAGAGGAGCGCCGCCATAAGCGTTCACGTTGCCTGTGTCGTACAGCTCGTCGATGTCTACAGTGGCATAGTTGCGGCTTGTCTCGTCGCTGATGTGCTTGCGGGTGAAATAGAGCAGAGTGTCGTTCACTGCTGATTTCTTGTCCTTGAGCTCTGGCTGGTTATACTTGTTGGCCTCAGCCTCTTTCCACTTGTAAGGATACTTCGACGGGTTCATGAAGGCTTCCTGGAAGTCGGCATCGTAGCGAGCGTCCCAATCCTCCCAGAGGTTCATGAAATAATATGTAGGCATGAGGAGTGTTGACTCTGCCGGATAGTCGAACGATGTCTGTGTGTTCTGGATACCGGCGTTGCCCACGAGCTTCGGAGAGAAGTATGAGTGCAGACGGTTTGGCTTGGAGTCGGCATTCAGTGAAGATACTGATGAGAACGTAGCCACCCACAGATACTCGGTGTTCGTCTTGTTGTTCTTTGCCTGCCATATCTCGTCGTAAGTGTCATAGATTCTGATTCCGAGAGCTGCCTTGTTGTTTATCACATCGAGGGCTGCATCGAGGGCCTGCTGATAAAAAGCCTTCTGAGCGTCGCTTCCTGCCTCCTCATACTGTGCACGGGTCAGAAGAACACGTGCGAGGAGTGCCTTGGCTGCCTTCTTGGTAGAACGGCCTACGTTGCCCTCATAAGGAGTGACAGGCAGGTTCTCTGCAGCGAACTTGGCGTCGGGGATGATCACTTCGTCGTAGATTGTCTTGCGGTCGGTGCGCTTGGCTGTGAACTCCGGGTCCTTGGTTTCCTTGGTCCTGAGCTCTATGTCGCCGAAGAACTCAGTGAGCCACCAGTAGCAGTAGGAGCGCATGAACTTTGCCTCGCCCTCGAAGTCGCTTCTCTTGTCTGCCGACAGTTCCTTGCAGTCGTCGAGCCTGCCGATGATGGTGTTGCAGACGTTGATGTTGTCGTAGACACGGTTCCACACGTTGGCAAACTGTCCGCGGTCGCCCTGCAGGTCTACGCAGCGTGTGAGCTGCTTACCGTAGTCGTAGTTTGATCCGATGTTCTGCCAGATGTCGGCCGATCCCTCCATATAGAGGCAAGGGTCCTCACGTCCGTAGAATTTCCAACGGAAGTTGTAATACATCTGGTTCACGAGGTTCTCCATACCTTTCTCGGTAACGAAGACCGCGTCGGCACCCTCATTGCTTGGATTATATTCGTCGAGCGAGCATGAGGTGAATCCCATCGTCGTTCCGCCGAGCAGTGCCGCGATAATATATTTATTGAAATTCTTCATTTTGTTTCCTTTATTGACGGTGATTAGAAGTTTACGTTAAGACCAACGGTTACGCTGCGCTGGTTGCCCTCTGGATCGAAGTGCTTCTGCCAGTCATTCTTCACGAAGTAGAGAGGATCGTTGATTGTGGCATAGATGCGCACGTTGTTTACGCCCATTGCCTTCAATGCTGTGCGTGGCAATGTGTAGCCGAGCGAGATTCTCTTCAGCTTGATGAATGAGTTGTCGCAGTAAGAGAGGCTCTGGTAGCCAACGTAGTCGAAGAGCTTGCGGCCCTTGTAGAGTGCCGGCAGAGAGCCGCCCTCGTTTGTGCCTGCCACCCAGTAGTCGAAGTTAGAGTAGATGCCACCGGTAGAAGGGTCGTAGTTTGCCACCTTGCTCTCGCCCCACTGTCCCCAGCGGGCATAGAAATAGATTGAGAGGTCCCAGTTCTTGTAGCGGAAGTCGTTGTTGAATCCAGCAAACCAGTCTGGTGATGTGGAACCTACATAAGCGATATCCTTGTTCTGGTCGATCACGTGGTCGCCGTCGAGGTCGGCAACCTTGATGTCACCAGCCTGGAAGCGCTGTGTCTTGGCTGCGTCTTTGTAGTATGCTGTCTCGTCGGTCCAGGCGTTCACCTCGTCGGTGGTCCAGATGCCGAGATACTTGAATGTCTTGTATGAGTGGATAGGATGACCTACCATATAGGTCTGTGTCTCCTTCTGTGTACCTGTCTGCAGTTCCTTCAGATTGTCGTAGAGCTCGTCGATCTTCTCGCGGTTGGCTGAGAATGTGAGTGTAGAACCCCATGTGAAGTCCTTTGTCACGATGTTGCGGCTGTTGATAGAGAATTCCACACCGTGGTTCTTCACTGAACCGATGTTCACCATAGTGGCATACTTACCGTCCTGTCCTGCTGATGTAGGCAGTGAGCGCTGCAGAAGGAGGTCGGTGGTCTTCTGTGAATACCAGTCGAAGGTGATGTTCAAGCGGCTGTTGAGGAGCACTGCGTCGAAACCGAGGTCGAAGGATGCTGAACGCTCCCACTTCGTGGTCTTGTTGGCAATCTTGTAGTAACCGTTGTCAACCACACCGAGCAAGTAGCGGTTAGCCTGTGTGTCCTGGAATCCGAAGCTCCAGTCGGCGAAGGTAACACCGCTCCATGTAGCGTATGCGTTTACACTCTGGCTACCTGACACACCGTATGTGGCACGGAGCTTCAGGTCGTCGAGCCATGACTTGGTCTGCTTCATCCAAGGCTCGTCGGAGATACGCCATGCAAAGGCTGCTGATGGGAACCATTCCCACTGATGACCTGGGGCAAGCTTTGAAGAACCGTCACGACGGAGGGATGCCTGGAAGAGGTAACGGCCTTTCCAGTCGTACATCACACGGCCGGCATAAGAGAAGTTCTGTGCCTGCTGATAATAGCTTGAGTGTGAGAGTGCGCCCTCACCGCCGTCGTTGCTGCCCATGTTCCACCACAGGTTGCTTGCCAGTGTCTGGCCATTGGATGTAGCGCTCAGATTGTCGGCTACCTTCTTTCCCCATGTGGTGAGGAATGTCAGTGAGAGGTGATGGTCTTCCGGAAGGAGCTTCTTGAAGTTGTATGTCAACACGTTGTTCCACTCCACGTATGTAGAAGAACCCTTCGACATGTTAGACTGGCTTCTTGTCTTGCCGCTCTCGATAAGCGTAGAGTGGTTCTCGGCAATGAAGTCGCCTGAAGAGGAGTTGGTGATGTGGGTGTTGAGTGTCGAGCGCAATGAGAGACCCTCAATCGGGTGGATATCCAAGTATCCGTTTGCCACTACGTTTGTAGCGTAGGTCTCTCTCTTGTATCTGTCGCCGTCAATGCGGTCGATCAGCGGGTTAACATAGTCGTCGGCTGCCAGCGGATATGTCACGAGATCGTTGCCGATGCTGTACTCGCCGGTTTCATTGTTGTATACACCATAAGGTGAACCCAGCTCAAGACCGGTGTTCTTTGCCTTCATGTATGGTGAATACTCTGAACGGGTATGGGCAAGCTGGAATGTCACTCCTGCACTGATCCACTTGTGGAAGTTGTGGTCGATGTTGGCACGCAGGGTGTAACGGTCGGTACCGCCGCTCTTCTTCCACTTGTCGCCATCGTTGGCATAGCCCACTGAGAAACGGGCTGCCGTCTTCTCTTGGTGCTCCATGTGGTCTTCTTCTGCATGAGGTCTTCATAGTTTGTCCATGCGCCTGCCTTATAGGCTGCGTATGCCTCGTTGCTTGAGAAGAGCGACTGGTCGTCGGCCTCGCTGCTCCAGAGTCCGGCGTTCTGCGCTGCCAGACGACGGGTGTTGTAGTAGTCGCTTGGCGAACGGTAGTCGGCGCGGTCGGGACGGAAGGCTGCCGTGACGTAACCGTCGTAAGACACTGACATCTTGCCGGCTTCAGGCTTCTTGGTGGTGATGATGATTACGCCGTTGGCTCCCTGCGAACCGTAGATGGCTGTTGAGGAGGCGTCTTTCAACACGTCGATAGACTCGATGTCGTTAGGGTTGAGGTCGCTCATGCTGCCGCCCTGCACACCGTCGATGATCACAAGCGGAGAGTTGCCACCGCTGATTGAACGGTTACCACGGATGCGGAGTTCGCTGCCGTTGATGTCGAGACCTGAGATACGGCCCTGCATGGCTGAAGCAACACTGGTGGTAGGGGTCTGAAGGATGACGTCTGACTTCACTGAGGCTACCGAACCGGTGAGGTCGCGCTTCTTAACGGTACCGAAACCGATAACGACAACGTCGTCGAGCTGGTTTGACTCGGGAACCATCTTGAGCGACAATGGGGTGCCGACGGTGGCTTGCACCTTCTGGGTCTTGTATCCAACGTATGAAATTTCAAGAGTCACCTTTCCCGAAACGTTGTTCAAGGTGAAATTACCGTCTAGGTCTGTAACAGTACCGTTCTTTGTCTGTCCCATAGGGATAACGGTAACACCAATCATTGGCAGTCCTGTCTCGTCAACGATATTACCTTTCACTACCCCACTTTGCTGAACAGCTTGTGGAGAAGGGGCAACGTTTCCGTTGCCTGCGGCATTGGCTGCCACAGGACAAAGCATTGCAGAGGACAGAGCAAGCGTGATGGACATCTTTTTCAAGTTGGCACTTGAATTATACATCTTTCTTGTCTCCATAAAAATAGATTTTAAAATAATTGTATTCTTCCTTATAGTTGAGAAACGGACAGACAAGGTGTTTGTAACCATTATTAATAAAAATTCTTTTGTTTTTAACATAAACCGGTCATTATTTTCTACTTGCATCTTGCGTTTCCTACCCAAAATTCCAATAACGACACCACATTACACCCCTCCCTACACAATAAATCACTACTCATCTGCGTTTTCTCTTAGAACAAAACATAAAGACATGCCAAATATAATAAGGAGAATCATTTTCGTGCTGACGCTCATCCTGTCGGCATCATTACAGACTAAAGCCCAATACGACTTCATACGCCCCGTGAAAGACGCCATACCCGGTGGCTACAACTTCTGGGTTTACACCCCAACGGAATATTACTACACTCTCAACGAAACTCCGGTGATAATATTCCTGCACGGACAGAGCCTCTGCGGAACAGACCTGAACAGGGTTAGACGCTACGGACCGCTCGACGCCATAGTGAAGGGCAGGCAGGTAGACGCTCTGGTGGTGGTGCCGCAAAACCCCGGCGGAGCGTGGAACCCGAAGAAGATAAACGACGTGCTGGAATGGACGAAACAGAACTATGCCTGCGACTCCACCCGTGTGTATGTCATCGGAATGAGTCTCGGCGGATATGGCACTCTCGATTTCGCCTGCACATATCCCGACAAAGTGGCGGCGG
>OMCE01000484.1_pt1 | contig 20206 bp, 14 predicted proteins | sample 1644981 | NCBI WGS metagenome assembly OMCE01 (sample SAMEA103958151, study PRJEB25191) | human gut metagenome | reverse complement strand
AGCATACCTTCACCGTTAATGCCAAGGACGAGTCTGGCAATGTAAGCTCAGCTGTAGTCAACTACAACGTTGAACATACCAACCGTGCACCTAAGTATGTGGGTCCTGCCGACTTAGCCCTTAAGGGTGGTGAGACATCAGCCCAGTACTACTTTGCTGATTTCTTCGAGGATGTTGATGGCGATGTCATGACCTTCTCTGCTCAGATTGCCGATCCTTCATTGGCTGCTCTCTATCAGTCGGAGAATGGTATCATCATTGCTGCTAAGCAGGTTTCCGGTTCAACCAACATCAATGTTGTGGCTACTGATGCCAATGGTGCTTCTACTACTGGTGTCATAGCCTTGACTGTTGATGCTGCAACAGGTATCAACAATGTTGTGGCTGATGCCTCTAAGGGCGATGTTACTGTAAATGGAGATGCAGAGAACGGTAATTTGAATGTTACTATCGATGCTGATGCCGACAAGGTTGTTCTCTCAGTTTATAGCAATGCCGGTCAGCTGATGGCTCAGAAGACCTTGCAGAATGTTCATGCTGGCGATAAGGCTAGCGTAGCTTTGGGTAAGGTTGCTGCGGGTGTATATCACCTTGTAGCTAATGTAGATGGCAAGACCTCAGCAGTGAAGTTTGTCGCTAAGTAATGTAGATTTCGGTATCTTGCTTCCCGCTTGGGTAAGCAGGATACTTATCCATAAAAAAGAGGAATCGTGATAATGATTATTCACGATTCCTCTTTTTCCTTTTTTACGATGTTCTTCTATGATGTTTCTTTTTCACGATGATGTCTTTATTTTACGATGTCTGCTGCATAGATTCCCATCGCCTTATAGCCTGTTGGGTTAGGATGGAGCCAGTCGTTGCTGGCGTATTCCCGCTTCATTCTTCTGTCATCATTCGGGTCTTGCAGGAGCTTGGCAAAGTCGAGAATGCCGTCTACGTTTCTTGCCTGACTGCGAATCCAGTCGTTTACATAGAGTCGGGCAGCTTCGTGGAAGTGGGTATAATATCCTGCGCCCTTGAATGGGGTGATGGTGCCGAGATAAACTTTCATTTTCCGGGCTTTCGCCTTCTTCACCATTCCCTGTATGCTCTCAATAATCTGGCGTGCCACCGTTTCGCTGTTTCCGCTTCTGGCTGCACCGATGTCGTTGATGCCTTCAAAGATAATCACCTTCTTCACGCCGTTCTGCATCAGGATATCCCGGTCGAAGCGCTCCTTGGCGAGGGCACCGAAGCCACCTGGAACGGTTATGCGGTTGTTGCCGATGCCCAGGTTCAGCACACCCTGATTGGTTATCTTATGCTTCAGCTGCAGCATCTCCGACATCACGTCGGGCCATCGGTTCTGAGCATTGTCGGTAGAGCATTTGCCGTCGGTGATGGAGTTGCCGATGATGGCGATGGCACTCATGTTGTTGCTCATCGTATAGACATCGATGCCGCTGATGTTGTACCAATGGTTCTCTCTGAAAGCCTTCTCAAAGTTGGAGTGGGCATTGGTTACTCCCTTCATGATGTAGGAGGTGGTGCGGGAACCCATGTGAACGGTCGGCACTTCGGGAGCCGAGGTATAATTGATGGTGATGGCTACACGCTCCAGATTTCTGAGATTGAACTTCAGGGCATCGCTCACAATCTGCTTGCCGGCAGGGATGACGGTCTTGTAGCTGTTGCCGAACTTGAAGTATTGTGCCGTCTTGGCATCGATGGCGAAGGAATCCTTGGCATGGGCGATGTAGATGGAGCGGATTTCCACGGGTTGCATCGAATAGATGTTGCTCAACTTGAGGCGAATTACGTCACCTCCTATGCTAACCTTTACCACCTGGCGTACCGAACGGTTAGTCATGCAATTATTATAGGGCATAAATGATCTGACTACAGTTTGCGGAGCTGTGGCCCAGGTGCCTACCCAGTTCTGTGCGGAAGAAACAGTTGATATAGCACAGAATACCATTAATAAAACTAATAATCTTTTCATCATAGATGCAAAGTTAGCCACAAAAACCAACAAAAGCAAGAAATTTAAAAACTTTTTTCATAAAACTTTGGAGAATGTGAAGAAAAGTTGTATCTTTGCCTAAATTTCTAACTAAAATAATAGTCTATGCAACCAACAAAAAGTTTTGCGATTCCATTGTCGTTCATTGGAATCATGTTTTTCTCTTTGGGCTTTGCCCTGGGTATTAATTCCTTGCTGGTGCCTGTATTGCAGGGTTCGCTGGGTATTTCCAACGCAGCCTCTTATCTCATCATCGCAGCCACCTTCATTCCGTTCCTTATTTTCGGTTATCCTGCCGGACTCACCATCAAGGCTATCGGTTATAAGAAGACGATGTCACTGTCGTTTGTCATCTTCGCAGCAGCATTCTATCTCTTCATCCTTTCTGCCGATGAGAAGAGTTTTCCTCTGTTCCTGCTTGCATCTTTTGTAAGTGGTGCTGCCAATGCCTATCTTCAGGCATCTGTCAACCCTTACATTACCATCCTGGGTCCATTGGATAGTGCAGCCAAGCGCATCAGTATGATGGGTATCTGCAACAAGCTGGCGTGGCCAATCCCATCTATGTTCATCGTATGGCTGTTGGGTAAGGATGTGCATCTCATCGGAATCGAGGATTTGTCCAAGCCATTCTGGATCATCATCGGAGCCTTCCTGGCTTTGGGTGTTCTGGCATTCCTGGCTCCATTACCAGAGGTGAAGGCTGCCGGAGAGGATGATTCTGAGGAAGAGGAGTCTGCTGCCTGCACTTATGCTGCAACCAAGACCTCTGTCTTCCAGTTCACTCACTTGCTTTTGGGTTGTCTGGCGCTGTTCCTGTATGTAGGTGTTGAGACGGTTTCTCTCGGAACATTGGTAGATTATGCCAATTCCCTGGGTTTGCCTGGTGCAGCTAACTATGCCTGGATAGCTCCTATCGGTATTGTTATCGGTTATATCTGCGGTATCATTCTGATTCCTAAGTACATCAGTCAGGCAGTAGCCTTGAAGCTCTGTTCGTTCCTGGCAATTGCCGGAGCTTTACTGGTGGTTCTTACCCCAGCCGAGATTTCCATCTATTTCATCTCATTGATGGCATTGGGTTGTTCTCTGATGTGGCCTGCTCTCTGGCCATTGGCAATGGCAGATCTGGGTAAGTTTACCAAGGCAGGTTCTTCATTGCTCATCATGGCGATGTTTGGTGGAGCCGTTCTTCCTACGCTCTATGGCAGTCTGAAGGATGCAGTAGGTGCTCAGCAGGCATATTGGCTCTGTCTCCCTTGCTTCCTCTACATTTTGTATTACAGCATTCACGGCTACAAAATCCGTTCATAGTATCGTTTCTTATCAGCTGAGATCATAAAATAAGGTGTATCCTCTGTTGCCTTCGGTGATGAAAGGCTAGGGGGATACACCTTATTATATTATAGTCTTTTAATTTCCTGCTCTGTCAAACCAGTAATTAAAGCTATCTGTTCTATGCTCAATCCATTAGCCAGCATTTTGCGGGCAATGTTATTTTTTTCTTTGGTTCTTCCTTCTTCCATACCTTCCAGTCTTGCATTTCCCAAAACATCATTTTGAATCATGATGGCATTGATGTGCTCATCGTATGCATAACGTTCTGCATCCGACATGGAATAGTATTTCAGTTTCTCACGAGCTTCCTGCAGACCTGGTGCCTGGGTGTCTGGAGAGATGACTCCATTTTTCAGGTATTCAACCCATTCTTCCAATGGTGATTTAGCCACCTTATTGAATTCATTAACTCGAACCAGAATATAGGTTGGGAATATCTCTGAAGGCGATTTTCTAACTATCGTATCTTTCTCCTTAGTACTGATGATCAGGTGGTCTTGGGTATGCAAGCCCACGAAATTGTTCTGTCCCACATAGATGTAGTCTGATCCCTTGCCCAGATCAAAGTACAGAATGCTGATTGAATATACCTTCTTCACCTCTTTGTAGGTATTTCCCAGATTGATATGCTCTGTAATAGCTTTGGCTACTCCATAGAGCACACGCTCCAGATAATATAGCTCACTTGTGTTCTGTATCTCGACGATAATGATTTCTCCCTTGTTATTTTTCGCCTTGATATCAACCCTGTTGAACTTATCATCAGCCTGCTGCTGATTACCTTCACTTTCCAGAATTTCAACAATCTTGATAGGTTCATTCAGAAACACAGTCAGGAAGCCCTCAAGCACCCCAAAGTTCGCCTTCTGGCGAAGCAAACGCTTGATAGCCCAGTCAAAACGTATGTATCTATCTCTTAGCTCTGTCATATTTGCCTCCTTATTTTTATGATTTAACTTTCTTCTGCAAAGATTATGCCAGCGAGAGCAATGTAAGCTTGCTTACAAATTGCCGAGCGCAGCTAATCTTCTGCAAAGATACGCTTTTCTTCTGAAAGATGCAAGGAATTATTGAAAAATGTTTGAGAATGAGGGAAATAAACAGAAGAATTAAAACCCCGGGGACATCACCAGCATCGAATAATCTGGGAGAGGGCCTTACCGGGACTGCGCTGCAAAGATAAGAATAAAAATGGAATATACCAAAGATTTTTTCGAAAAAGTAGCCTCATTCCAGTTATTGCCTGGTTATGGCACGATATTGCCCTCTACTGGGGCAATTTTGCGCCATTGCCGGGCAGAAAAAAATACGTCGGGAGGAAAATTTCGGCAGGACTATCATCGTGATTTGGAATAGGGGGTGCAGCTTGAGCTGTTTTGCCCGTAAAAATCCTACTCTCGATTTCACTCTTCACTCTTCACCAAATCGCTTGAAACACCGATAAACACTGGGGGTGCGAGTGGTGAAGAGTGAGCTCAACTCTTCACCACTCTTCACCACTCTTCACCTGATGCAAGAGGATAAACGCTGAGCCGCTTACTTATCACGAAGCTCGGTCATCATTGATGACCAGCGCTGGTCTTCAATGATGGCTGAAGCAGGGAGCATGGAATGATCTCGGAGCCTCAAAAAATACAGGGTGAAGAGAGGTGAAGAGTGGTGAAGAGTGCATAGCCACTCTTCACCCGTGCAAACCTCTTATATACAGTTGGTTATGTCGTATTTGTGAAGAGTGAAGAGTATTTTTGAAAGTAGCTCTCTATTCATCAAACAACAACTACGAGGTAAGCAACCACTTCCATACTGGTATCACTTCAATCTTCAAGTCATCCAGTTCTATCGTCTCCTCTTCATCCATCGTAATAATAAAAAGTTTACTTCCTGGATACCTCTTCTGATAAGCATTCAAAGCCCCCAATTCTCGCTCACGAGTAGCAGCATCCTTGATACTATACGACACATGGAAAGCACATTGATGCTCAAAGAGACAAAAGTCTACCTCCACATTATCATGATAATAGAAGAGATCTTCCCCATACTTCTCATGCAGGTGAATGGCTACCAGATTCTCCAAGAGAGATGTTTCTGGATCAAAGAGGAATAGACTCAGAAAACCATTATCTATAAAGTAATACTTCTGGTTCGACATTCTATCTTGTAATTTTGCGTAAATGTTTTCTATGGAGAAGACCAGGCAAGTGTCCTTGATATATCTCAGATAGTCCACTATCGTCTCTTGCTTTACCTTTCCAGCCACAGTAGAAACCAGATTAGCCAGTCTGTTATAAGACTGTGGCTGCTTTACGCTCTCAGAAAGTTTACGTATCAAAGTTTTCATCGCCAGAGGGTTACGGATTCCGTATCTGGTAATTAAATCTCCAAAGTAAATCTTGTTGTATAGATTGCCCAACCACTCTCGCTTAAACTGATTATCAACAATCACCAATTCTGGCAAACCGCCAATATGAAAATACTCCAGAAAAGCCCTCTTGAGGTCAGAATTTTGCAGATACTCCCACTGCGCAGGCAAGGAGATATGCTGGGCTGTCAAGTATTCCTGAAAGGAGAAAGGAAAAACGGGTTGCACCATATATCTGCCACCAAGCGTAGTAGAAATCTCGCTACTCAGCATCTTGGCGTTGCTACCAGTGATATATACTCTATATTTCTGGTCAGCAAGTCTGCGTGCAAATTTCTCCCACCCATCAATGATTTGTATCTCGTCGAGCATGAAGATAGGCTGATGCCCATACATCTCCTCGTAAGCCTGCTTGATGGCATCCAGGTCGGAAAGCTGGAGATTTTCCAATCGGTCGTCCTCAAAATTGAAGTAAAGGATTTCCTCTGGCAAATGTCCCTGAGCTATCATCTCTTGGGCACGCTGATATAGCAAGTAAGACTTACCGGCTCTTCTTAGTCCTACCAGCACATAGTTAGAATGAGATTCGAAGCTGATGTTTCTTTTCACCATCTCCACATTCTGAATCATCCTTTGGTTCTCCGCTATCAGCAGTTTTGCTATTCTCTTGTCCATATCTTCCGTTTTATGTTAATCTGGGTGCAAAGATACAACATTTTCCTTTATAAAGGAAGAAAAGTCGTAAGATATTTCCTTTATAGAGGAAACTTTTCCCAAAAAACTTTCCTCTATAAAGGAAACTTTCTTTAAACTCCTTCGAAAAATGTGAGAATTTGCCGAAAACTCCTTCGAAAAATGTGATTTCTTATTCGTAATCCTTTGATTATGAGTCTCTTTTGTAAAAGAGGCTAAAAAACACCAAAATGGGCTATCCGTACCAGCCTCTTGCCATACGAGCGTAATGCAGAGGCTAAAACGCTGAATATTCCTCTCTATATGCTCTTTGTTCTCGAAAAGGAGCTGGAGGCAGAAAGCTAAAATCCTGAATGGGCGATGGTTTTTAAATGAACTGTCGCCCATTTCTTTACATTTTATAAGGAAAAGTGCATAAAAATCGGATATTTATAACAAAATGTAGCATTAAGTGCAACTTTTTCTGAAAAAAGTTTGGTGGTTTCCTAAATAATGCTTAAATTTGCACCCGATTAAAAATATTCTTTAAAATTAAGTAAGTTTTAGACTTACAGGCTCTTATATAATATAAGGTATAAAGAGCGATTCCCCCTCCACCTCGGGGCAAGAGGTGGGATGCAAATGATAGGCCAAAGTCTCTGAGGGACGGCTGGTCATTTAATTCATTAAAATGTAGAGAGAAAGAAATAACAAACATTATATATTCATTTAAACGAGGGAGATTTATGGAAAAAAGACTCATGACAGTAGTTGCAGGTCTTGCTCTCAGTACGAGCATGGCATTTGCACAAAGTCAAATCTCTGGTAAAGTTACTGCTTCTGAAGATGGTAGCCCTATTATCGGTGCTTCTATCAAGGTTGTAGGAACTAACACAGGTACAGTTACCGACATTGACGGTAACTTCTCATTAAGCGCTCCAGCTGGTGCCAAGCTGGAAATTACTTATATTGGTATGCAGAGCAAGTCTGTAAAGGCAGGCAAGAACATGAAGATTGTTCTGGATGCAGACAATCATTCTCTAGACGAGGTGATGGTTGTTGCCTTCGGTACAGCTAAGAAATCAGCATTTACAGGTTCAGCTACAGTAGTAGGTTCAGAGGAACTCTCTAAATCTCAGGTATCTAGTGTTACTAATGCATTGGCTGGTGCTGTTCCTGGTGTACAGTTGACTTCTTCTAACGGTGCTCCAGGTTCAACTTCTACTATCCGTATCCGTGGTTTTAGTTCTTTGAACGCAGGTAACGATGCTTTGATTATCGTTGATGGTGCTCCATATAGCGGTGATTTGAGCAATCTTAACCCTAGTGATGTTGAGTCTATGACAGTATTGAAGGATGCAGCATCTAATGCTCTTTATGGTGCTCGTGGTGCTAATGGTGTCATCATGATTACTACCAAAAAGGCTAAGAAGGCTGGCGATGCAAAAATCACTTTCGATGCTAAGTATGGTTGGAATAGCCGTGCTTTGCAGCATTATGACGTTATCACAGACCCTGCTGAGTACTACGAGATGCAGTATGCTGCATTGAAGAATAATTATATGAGCAATGGCATGGATGCTGATGCTGCCTGGAAGGCTGCTAATGCTGCTCTTCTTGGTGAAGTAACATCAGGTGGTCTTGGTTATAATATCTGGACTGTGCCTGATGGTCAGGTTCTTGTTGGCTCAAATGGCCGTATGAATCCTAATGCAACATTGGGTCGCCTTGTAAACTATAAGGGGCAGGATTATTGGATTACTCCTGATGATTGGGAGGATGAAGGTACTCGTATTGGTAAGCGCCAGGAGTATAACCTCTCTATCAATGCAGCTAATGAGAAGTCTAACTTCTATGCTTCTTTGGGTTACCTTGACAATGAGGGTATCACATATAAGTCTAATATGAGACGTCTTTCTGGACGTATGCGTGCAGATTACCAGGCAAAGAAATGGTTGAAGGTGGGTGCAAACTTGTCTTTCTCTCATTACAGCAGTAATTCATTGTCAGACAATGGTAATTCTTCAAGTACTGGTAATATCTGGGCTTGTACTTCTCAGATTGCACCAATCTATCCGCTCTTTATCCGTAATGCTGATGGTACTCCTAAGGTTGATGCTAATGGTATTACCATGCGCGACTATGGAGATGGTACAAACGCAGGTCTTCCACGTCCATTCCTGACAAATGCCTGCCCTATACAGGATGTCTTGTTGAATACTCGTAACAGCCAGGGTAATGCAGCTTCTGCTAATGGTTTCATGGATATTGAATTCCTGCCAGGCTTGAAGCTGACCATTAATGGTACTTACAATCTTGATGAAACTCGTGGTAACAGCGTACAAAATGGATACTATGGTCAGTTTGACTCTACTGGTGGTCTGGTTTCTATGTCTCATGGGCGTAGTTATGACTATAACTTGCAGCAGTTGTTGAACTATACTACTACTATTGCAAAGGTACATAATGTAACAGCTTTACTTGGTCATGAGTATTATGATAGACGCTACTGTGAACTCGGTGCTTCTAAGTCAAAGATGTTCTCAGATGAAAATACAGAACTTGATGGCGCTGTAGTTGATGGCAAGAGTGCATCATCTTATCAGACACGTTATAACAACGAAGGTTTCTTCGGTCGTTTGCAGTATGATTATGACAACCGTTATTTCGCATCTGCATCTCTCCGTACCGATGCTTCTTCACGTTTCGCCAAGGATCATCGTTGGGGTACATTCTGGTCTGTAGGTGGAGCTTGGCTCATCAATAAGGAGAAGTGGTTTAAGGCTCCGGTTGTTGACGAATTGAAGTATAAGGTTTCTATTGGTCAGCAGGGTAATGATAATATCGGTTCTTACCGTTATGTAGATGTTTACCAGATTACCAACTCTGATGGCAATATTGGTACTTCTTTCTACTCAAAGGGTACAGAAGATATCACTTGGGAGAAGAATACCAACTTCAATACTGGTGTTGAGTTCTCTTTGTTCAAGAACAAGCTCAGTGGTTCTTTGGAGTACTACTATCGTAAGACTACAGATATGTTGTTCAGTTTTGCCGTTGCTCCATCTTTGGGTTACAGCAGCTACTACGACAATGTGGGTGACTTGTATAATACCGGTTTCGAGTTGACATTGAATTACAATGCTGTTCGTACAAGAAACGTAACATGGGACGTTAACTTCAATATTGCTTCATTGAAGAACCGTATCACCATGATTCACCCAGACAAGAAGACATCTACTATCTATGATGCAGATGGTAAGCCATACTATGGTTATACAAATGGTAGTTTCTTCGTTACAGAAGATGCTTCCATGTATTCATGGCGTTTAAAGGAATTTGCTGGTGTTGATCCTAAGACCGGTGAGTCACTTTGGTATAAGAATGAATATGAGAAGGATGCAAATGGTGCAGATATCTTGTATGATGCAGATGGTAATGTTGTTGATGCTTCCTATAAGGGTGTTACCCACAAGAAGGTTACAGGTCGTACAACAACCAACGTGAACAGTGAGGCTGATTACTATATGACTAATGAGACAACAATCCCTAAGTTCTATGGTGGATTCGGTACTACAGTTCGTGCTTACGGATTTGATTTCTCTATCAACTGCTCGTTCCAGATTGGTGGTAAGGGATATGATGGTACATACGCTACTTTCATGTCTTCACCAAGCTCAAGCCACAATGGATACAACTTCCATAAGGATTTGTACAAGTCTTGGTCTGAAACCAATACAGAGAGCAATATTCCTAGATTCCAATACGGTGAATTGTATGGTGGAGCAGGTTCTACACGTTTCTTGACAGATGCTAGCTATTTGAATATTGAGAATATCAATTTGGGCTACACATTGCCATCAAGCGTAGCACGTGCAATCTCATTAGAAACTTTGCGTGTGTATATGGCATGCGAGAACGTAGGCTACTTCTCTAAGCGTAAGGGATTTGACCCACGTCAGACTTATTCTGGCGCAACCAACGCTTCTTATTATTCACCAATGAGAACAATCTCTGTAGGTGCAACAGTTACATTCTAAACTTTTAGATTAGAGAAAAATGAAGAAAATTAATAAAATATATTCAGCTTTAGCGCTGACTGCAGTTTTGGGTCTCACTAGCTGTATTGATGAGACTTTCCCAAAGGAGAGTGTTGCTACTTCTACGCAAATCAGTCAGTCTGCAAGTGCTTTGGAGGGTTCCGTAAATGGTATTCCTTCTCAGATGAGTCAGGGCTACCTGGTTTACGGATCACAGGTAGAGGAGATTGATATGGCATACCCTATGTTTATGATTGCGCAAACAGAACTTATGGGTGATATGTATCCTGGCGGTGACAACGTAGGTTACGACTGGTATTTAGGATTTAACACTTTGAGTTACAATGTTGGTCCAAATTCAGCAGAATCATACTTGCCTTGGTTTACTTTATATAAGTTCATCAAGTCGGCAAATGATATTATCTCTACCGTTAATATCGAGGATCCAAATGCAACTGATGCACAGAAGGGTTATGCTGGTATTGCTTATGCATGCCGTGCATTTGACTACTTTATGCTGACTGCATTCTACGAGCCTATAGAGAACAAATATACAGATGTATCTGCAGTTAAGGGCTTGACAGTTCCTTTCGTGCTGGAAACAACAACTCCTGATGAGGCAAAGAACAATCCACGTGTTCCACATGATGAGATGATTGCTTTCATCCTCTCTGATCTTGATAAGGCTGAGAGTTGCCTGAAGAACTTTACTCCTAAGACCAAGCAGGTTCCTTCTTTGGCAGTAGTATATGGTATCAAGGCAAAGGTTTACATGTGGGATGAGGATTATGCAAATGCTGCCAAATATGCCCGCCTGGCTATTGAAACATCAAAGGCTCAGCCAATGAGTGAGACTGAGTGGACTGATCCTAAGTCTGGTTTCACAAAGGCTTGCAACTCTTGGATGTGGTATCTCACTTATTCTGCCGAGAATATGGGTAACCTCTGCAACTTGATAGGTTGGGTGTCTAATGAGGACGGTTGGGGCTACTCAACTTTGACCAAGCCTGTGATTGATAAGTCTTTGTATGACAAGATTGGTACTTCAGACTTCCGTAAGCATGTATTCCTGGATCCGGAGAAGTACAACTACTATGAATATCAGACTTGCCGTGACAAGGAATTCATTGAGGATGAGTTGCCAGCATACGCTTCATTGAAGTTCCGTTGCGCTAGTGGAAACTGGGAGGACTTCAAGGTAGGTGCAGCTGTAGATGTACCGGTTATGCGTGTTGAGGAGATGTACTTCATCAATGCCATCGCTACAGCAGCTTCCGAGAGTGTGGAAGCAGGTAAGGCTATTCTTACAAGTTTCATGCAGACCTATCGCGATCCTAACTTCAATTCAAAGGCTCAGGATTTGCGTGACTTCCAGATTGAGGCTCTCAACCAGATGCGCATTGAGTTCTGGGGTGAGGGTAATGCATTCCCAATTGCAAAGCGTCTGAAGGTAGGTACTATGCAGAACTATGCTGGTACTAACTGTACTGCAGATATCTTGAAATTGAACTGCGAGGGAATCAAGCCAAACTGGAACTTTGTTATTCCAACAACTGAGGTTCAGTCAAATGTTGCTTTGGAGGGTAAGAACAATCCTGATCCAACAAAGACAGTAGAGTGTCCATCACCAGAAGGTAAATATGGTGCTCCAAAGACCAAGTAGAGATACAATACATAACGTTTCTAAAATCGAACAATTATGAAATTGAATAAAATATATTTGTCACTCATCGCCATGCTGTCATTGTTTATGACAGCATGCTCAAGCGATGACTATGATTGGGCTACCGTTACTGGAAATCAGGTATATTTCAGCAGCGAGTTGGACAGCATCATGGAGATTTCCACCAAGGCAACAACCTTTGAGGTTCCTATTTCACGTGTTAATGCAGATGAGGCAATTTCTGTTCCTTTGAAAGCAGAGCAGGAAGCAGGAAGCATCTTTACTGTTCCATCTAATGTAGAATTCAAGGCTGGTGAGAAAACTGCAAAAGTTGCTATCTCATACGATCCTAGCAAGATTACTTTTGGTAAATATGAGAAGATGACTCTCTCTATTGCAGATGATAGCTACTCAACAGAATATGGCTACGGTACTTTTACATTCAAGGCTGGTGCCACACAGTGGTCTGATTGGGCTCCATTCAACTCTGCTGGTACTGCAACATTTAAAATGTCTCTGTTCTGGCAAGGTGATGATGCTGGTCTGAAGTTCTATGTACGTCACAATACAATTGAGACAAATGAATATCAGTTCCGTATTGACCAGTGCATGGCTGGTACCTCTTTGGTAATGAACTATGACAAGAATACAGGTATTGTTTCAACACCAGTTCAGTCTACCGGTTATCATCATTCAAAATATGATGAGGATGTAATGGTTGCTGACATGGATGCATATCTTGCTTCTTTGGGTAAGGAGAATACACAGAAAATATATGGTTCTTTTGATGAGGAAAAGGGTATCATAACATTGCCTTTGGTATATTTTATCAGTAAGGGTGTCTTTGCAAATGGTTATGAATATATCTATCTTGATGGATATGACCGTAAGGATGTAACTTGCGATATTGCGTATGCAGGAAAGTTTGTTGATCCAAAGAATAAGACCTCAGTTCTTGCTAACGTTACCTTGGGTGCTGATGTAACTTCAGCTAATGTAGCCTTGGTTCCTGGCGAGTTGACCCAGGAAATCTTTAATGCAATTAAGGATGGTTCTTATCAGAATGTTCAGGAAGTAAAGGAAAGCGGTGAAGTTAGATTCGATGCTTCTGAAATGGAGGCTGGTGACTATACTTTGGTAGTTGTATCTTTCTATAAGGGTGAAGCTCAGGATTACAAGACCGTTTCTTTCAAGTACACCACAGGTGATGCGAAGAAAGACACCTGGAAGGCTCTCTACACTGGTATTTATACATACGGTGCAAAGTCTTACAATGAAGATGGAAATTCTTTCTATGAAGGTCAGGATGAAGTAGTTCTTTATCAGGATACAGAGAATCCTTCTCGCTATAAGGTTGCTCCATGGGCAAACAGCGAAGCAAACGAGGGCTTGATCTTTACCATGGATGACAATGGTACTATTGTAGTTGACCATTGTGAGACAGGTGAAGCTGATAAGCAGTATGGTACAATTTATGCTACCGACTTGGTAACCTTGGGTGCTGTAGAAGCAGGCAAGGGTTTTGATAGCAAGTATGCTGATGGTACATTCAGTTTCTACTTGGCTTATCATGTAGAGCAGGGAGCTTTTAGCATGGAGTTGAATACCTTGAAGCTTACTGGTGAAGCTGGTGCAAAAGCTAACAAGGCTAGAGCATTCAAGGCTGTAAAGAAAGCTAAGAATAGTAAGAAGACTGTTCTTCCTTTCTTGCAGAAGACAATTAAGCCTATATTCTCTCTCAAATAATAATGTTGGGATATGCATGTTTCCAACATCATAATTAAATTGACTCCAGTTGGAAAATCCAGCTGGAGCCTTTTTGTTTTTTTTATTAAGGATTTTAATATGCTAATGAAAAGATTACTATTGCTTTCTTGTTTCTTTTCCTTAGGTATGGTGGCTTTTGCCATTCCTGCTAAAAAAGGAACCAAGAAACCTATAAAGTTGAAGGACGGAACATTTGTTCTTGCAGAACTGAAGGGTGACGAATTCAAAAGTTATTGGCAGGGAGAGAATGGCGATTGCTATATTGTTGATCCTGATGCTCATTCCTTCCGTAACATTGAGTTAAAAGAATTTACTCCTTTTTCAGAGAAGGGAAGAGATGTAGTAGCTAAGGCGCGTACAAGGAGAAGACAAAAGAATAGTACTTCTCGTGCTAGCTTAGGTAATCCTGATCATATCCCTTATCTTGGTAAGAAAAAAGGATTGATTATTCTTGCTGAGTTTAAAAACAAAAAGTTTAAGACTAGTCATAATCTTGAATACTATCAGAACTTAGCTAATCAAACAGGCTTTACTACTCCTTATGGGCATGTAGGTAGTGTAAAAGATTATTTCCTTGCTCAAAGTAACGGACAGTTTGAGCTGGATTTTGATGTTGTAGGTCCAGTAAAATTACCTAATGATTATGCTTATTATGGGGCACATACCAAGGATGGTAGCAACGATAGCAAACCTGGCACCATGGTAGCGCAAGCTTGTATGCAGGCTAGTGAGAAATTTGGTGTAAACTTTGCTGACTATGATTGGGATGGAGATGGAGAAGTTGATCAGGTCTTTGTCTTATATGCTGGTCAAGGTGAGGCTGCAGGTGGTGACGAAGATACTGTTTGGCCCCATGAGTATCAACTACAATATACTGAATGGGGAAGTCAGTTGACTTTCGGTGATGTTAAAGTAGATACTTATGCTTGCGGTAGTGAGCAGTCTGTCACTATCATTAGAAACAATTTCACAGGTACTTATCAGTTGAAAGAATTTCCTGATGGAATAGGTACGATTTGCCATGAATTCTCCCATTGTCTGGGATTTGCAGATATGTATGATGTAAATTACAGTGGTAATTATGGTATGGGAAGTTGGGATATTATGGATACGGGCTCGTATAATGGAAATGGACGTGGTTATAATCCGGCCAACTATACTGCATACGAAAGATTTTATGCTGGTTGGTTAGAGCCTTATGTGTTGGATAAACCTACAACAGTAAAAGGTATGCGTCCTTCTGGTCAATATGGTCAGACTTTCATCATTTATAATGAAGCTAATAAGAACGAGTATTATCTGTTAGAGAATCGTCAGCAGCAAGATAAATGGGATCAAGCTTTGCCTGGTAGTGGATTAATGATAACGCATGTGGATTTTGACCCAATTATTTGGGAGATGAATCATGTAAATACAAATGTAAACTATAGTGCTACGTATGGTGAAGAGTATGCTAAATACGACAATGATCACCAGCGTTGTACCATATTCCATGCAGATAATTCGATTAAAGATGATGAGCGTACTGATTTGTATCCTGCAGATGGAAATAATAGCTTGACCGATACATCAGAACCATTTGCCATGGTCTATAATGCTAAAGCTGATGGAAGTAAGTTGATGGGTAAGTCTATTACCAACATTGTTCAAAATGCTGACGGTACCATCGATTTCGATTTCATGGGCGGTAGTACAGAAAATATTATCTCTGGTATACACGACATGTTGATGCCTAATACTACTTCTGCAAGTAAAAAGATATTTACTATAGATGGTAGATATGCTGGGGAAAACTTGAATGCTCTTGGCTGTGGAGTTTATATTATTAATGGTAAAAAAGTAGTTAAGTAAGATATAAGGCTTTTAGCAAACAGCCAGAATGACTATATAAATATAAGGTGCATCTTCCTGACTTACGGTGAATGGCTCACCCTCGGCATCAGCAACAGTTACTGCAACAGTAGCCTTGGATGCCTCAGGAACAGTAGTCTCACCTTCAGGAGCGGTGAAGACAAGCGATGACCCTCTGTTCGACAAAGAGGCTTTGAGATTAGTTAAGCTGATGCCTCGCTTTGTTCCTGATGGGGAAGGCAAGGTGGTTGCCGGCTCCGTAGAAATTCCCGTCATGTTTCGATTGAAATAATATATAATAAGGTGTATCCTCCTTGCCCATACATCGGGCAATCGGGATACACCTTTTTCTTTTTATCTCCTTCATCCTCAAACATTTTCCAATAATTCCTTGCTTCTTTCAGAAGAAAAGCGTATCTTTGCAAAAAAAGGATTACCTGTAAATGCGTGGGGGCTCGAATAGATGCCCCTACTTAAAATTTATGGCACATGTGCCACTTTTTTTAAGTAGAAGCCTATTCTAATATGTTTCGTTGCAAAAGAAAATCAAACAAGCTTATGAACAAGATGCCTGCTTCATTGTGATGAGAAACAATATTGTCCTTTACTATGATTATCTTCTGGAAGTTATCTGAGATATGTTTTAGAGATGCTGATTCTTGTTCTATCTTTTCCTTATCAGGAAGAGCAAGGGCAGACTGGATGTAATAACGCTTAGAGCCATTGTTGACTACAAAATCTACTTCCAATTGCTTGCGTATCATTCCTTGTTGCGGCGTTCGGGTACGAGTTTCTACCATACCAACATCCACAAGATAGCCACGGCATCGTAATTCTTTGTATATCACATTTTCCATGAGATGGGTTTCTTCTATTTGACGGAAATCCAGAAGGCTATTGCGCAGTCCTAAGTCTACGAAATAGTATTTAGACAATGTACCGATGTACTTTTTTCCCTTAATGTCATACCGCATCGCTTTCTCTATCAGGAAGGCTTCTTGCAAGAATCCTAAGTAATTGTCGATTGTTAACGGAGACAGGTCTGCATTGCTTACGCTCTTGAAAGTGTTGCTCAATTTATTCGGATTGCATGGTGAGCCTACCGATGATGCCATTACTTTAACAAGAGAGTCGAACTCCAAGTTTTTCTTGACATTATTTCTGTCTATCAAGTCTTTTAGATACACCGTAGTATAGAGATTACGCAGATAACTCACCTTCTTTTGCTGGGTATCCAAAGACAAGATTAAAGGCAAACTGCCATACGTAATATAATCTCGCCAAGCATCTTCTTTGTTGCCATCGTAAGCCGATACATATTCTGAAAAAGACAGAGGGTAAATACGTATTTCATCACCTCTTCCTCTGAACTCTGTGGCAATGTCGGAAGATAGAAACTTAGAATTGCTTCCTGTTACGTAGACATCCACATTGTCTATATGAAGAAGACTGTTCAAGGCTCCAACAAAGTTGTTTACCATTTGAACTTCATCCAATAGGACATAATGAATTTCAGAATCTTTGATGTTACCTTTAATATAGTGTAGCAGTTTCTTGGGGTCACAGTATTCATCGTTCAGTATATCATCCAAAGCCAGAGATATAATATGATCTGGAGAAATGCCATCTGCCAGGAGATGATCTCTAAACAACTTGAATAGAAGATATGATTTGCCACATCTTTTGATACCTGTAACTATCTTTATCAAGCCATTTTGTTTGCTTGATATGAGTTGGTTGAGATAATATTCGCGCTTAATTTCCTTCATGCTACTTAAAAATTCTGGCACATGTGCCACTTTTTTTAAGTGCAAAGATATACGAAAGTAGAGTTCTAACCAAAAATTTTTAGATTTATTATACTAATAAGGTGTATCCCCCTAGCCTTTCATCATCGAAGGCTAAAGAGTATACACCTTATTTTATATAAATACGATATACTCTTTCTAGAATGTCTTGGAATACCCACTTTCTGTTAATGCCGTTTCGGAAACAGTAAACGAAGTGGTACTGCTATTATTGAAGAAATTACCCTCGTAACGGGTTAACTTACCCTTTACCAGATGCACATTGTCAAAATTGCACTCCTTGATGACCTTGCCATTCTTGTCCTTAGCCTGCGACTTTACATGAAGATTCTCTACATCATCAGCCTTCAAAAGCGTATAGACCGTGAAGAATAAATGATTGTACTGGTACTTCTTGGCATCAAATACTCTTTCGTAATGGATAGGAGCCTCTGTCTTGCATGTGCCGGTAGCAGGATTGAATACCACACCGCAATCTCCGGAAATCTCTATGGATTCGCCGGCTACATTTAATGGAGTTTCAATAGAGCTCCTGAGAACGAAGGCACTCACGCCCCGTGACAATGTGGCATCAAAATTCTGGTTGCTTACTTGAGGACTGACCGTAATATCCTTATAGGCATAAACCATATCGGTGACCTGATCATTCGGAAATCTGACTTCGGTAGCCGACTTGATGGAAATACGATTATCCAAAGGCATAGGGGTGACTGCAGCTACAGCAACCATGTGGTAAGTGCCTTCAGGAACATCGAAGGTTACCTTGCCGAAATTATCGCCCAGACTGTCTTGTCTTACGACATAGCCTGAATCATTCTCGGAATCACTAGGTATCAATGCTACCTCCAGTTCTGAAAACCTGTGGCAGGCTGCCAAGGTCGTTTTGTTATCAGCACGGGTGGAATGCATACGTGCCGATGAGACATCTGAGGCAGAAGAGATATCTTCTATCGTTTTCTCGAAGAAGCTAATGCTTACCTCATGGTTAGTTACCTGTGATGATTCGTTCATCACGTTTTCCTTGGAACAACTACATAAAAGTAGTATAGCGGAGACCAGCATCAGGCCTATGCTTTTACTCTTGTTCATCTTCTTCTTTTCGTTTGAGTCAGATGCCGGAACCCCCGGTATTATCGGCTAGTACGCATTTGAATGATACAAGCAAATGGCTTTTGTACTAACGTTGCACAAAAATAGTGAAAATATGAATCCGTTGTACTTTTATTGACTTATTTCTTTGTTTTCTTAACAATTTATAACGAAAGAGGGCGATACACCACTGAGAATGCATCGCCAGAGAGAACATTGGCAATGTCGCCATCACTTTCTACTACGAGGGTAGGGGCGATGAGTGACTTCAGAATGGGTTGCTGTTACCATTGTCAGAACCATCGGAGTCGATGATGACACCATCAATAACGAAGATAGGTTGGGAAGTGGCATTCAAAGAGTTGGTACCGCGGATGCGCATGGTACCATAACCTACGACGACAACTTCGTTCAGAGCCTGGGCATCTGTTTCCAAAGGTACATCAATAGGACCATTGCCAACTTTAATTTCTTTATCCTTGTAGCCAAGATAAGAAATCTGTAAAGTTGCACCTTTAGGAGCCTTCAATACGAAGTTACCATCTAGGTCGGCGACGGTAGCTGAGTTTGGTTGCCCCTTAACACGAACTGTCGCTCCAATTTCTGGACCATCGTCTGCGACTACTGTACCTTTTACATTACCGTTTTGAGCCACTGCAGTCTGATATGGGAATGCAACGAATATAAACAGCAAAGACAGGTACTTTAAAGCATTACCTGCATGTTTCATGATTAATTGGTTTTTATGATTTAATTGGTTTAAAACTCGTTCGTTGGTTTATATACGAATTTTGTTTTTATTGATTTTCTGCTGCAAAGATATGCCCTTTTTCGTAAAGTGCAGTATTTGTATCTTGCGTGTTTTTAAATGTTTCATGTACGATAAAACCGACATATTAGGGCAAAAAAAAGGGGATACGCAGCTGCAAATCCCCTTTATACCTTATTATATATAGACGTTTTAGTATTCGTATAGCTTGATGTGGAGTATTTTATTGTCGCCACATGAGATGCGGGCATGGCGTCCCTGGTGGTCCTGATCGCCATTATCACGGCGGATAAACTGTAATTTACCGTTTTTGTCTACTTCAACCTGGTCAACATATCCGATACCGAAACGCTTGCCTTTGAAAGTTGCGGTTTGTTTCTTTGTTTCGGTTCCACCGTTGTCAACAAATCCGTCCTCACCGAGTTTCTTTTCTTCAGCTTGCGCTTTTTCTGTCTTACTTTGGAAAACTACGACGATACCCTTACCAGCTATGATGTATTCGTTCTTGGCTAGTTTCACGATTAAGCCACCGCCTTCTGGCCATTTACTCCCATCTGTAGCGCGAGGATCCCATGGTAGCGTGAAGAAATGGCGGCAGGTCATGGTAATATCTCCATCTTCAATGATGCGCTCTTTATCTTCCTGGTCGAAGAGTAATCCCCAGTTTTTACCCTTTCCCTGATGCTGGAGCAGGAGAGGAGAGAGCTGATTGATAACCTTGTATGAACGTCTGAGACTGTTCTTTACCTTGAAGTTAGCTTCATCGAGAGCAAACGGACTGAAACTGATGGCATCTGTTTCGCCGAAGGTATAATATGCCTTTACGCCGCTATTGATATCGCATT
>OMCE01000443.1_pt1 | contig 21229 bp, 18 predicted proteins | sample 1644981 | NCBI WGS metagenome assembly OMCE01 (sample SAMEA103958151, study PRJEB25191) | human gut metagenome | reverse complement strand
TATTCACGCTGCATTTATATTGTATAAGACACTCGGTTATCCCGAACTGGGGTATATGTAATACTCGTGCGATTTGTTTTTAATAATCAATCTTTTTCCTGACTTCGTCATTGCGTACCCCAAAAATCTTCGTCAAAAAGTTTAGCTATTTTCTGATGTCTTACCATCAGCATTGTTTGGGTGTAAACCTCCTTGTTCAGAGGTAGCCTAATTTGTATTGTCGTGATTGTCTTTGCCAATGCAAGCACCTTGTCCACGCTCATCTTAATCTCTGAGACTTTCAGCATGCGCTCCAGTTCCTTGTATACTTTCAAAGCCACAAAGCAGATGCATATCACGACTTGATTGTATCATCGGTCTTTCTGTAACCTACAATGATTTTGTTACACTTTATCATCGTGCTCCGAACGCAAACGGATTGGATTCCGAACGCAAACCGATTGGATTTCGAACGCGAACCGATTGGATTCCGAACGCAAACCGATTGGACGGCGAACGCGAACGGTACAAACCTGCGACTATTTACCCACTATATAATCGTGAATCTTCTTAACGGCGATATGGTAGCTGGCCTTCAATGCGCCTTCTGACGTGTTCAGAAGATGGCTCATGTCGGAATACTTCATCTCTTCGAAATAGCGAAGGTTGAAGACTATGCGCTGCACGTCGGGCAACGTAGCGATGGCTTCCTGGAGAAGGGCTTGCGTGGCGTCGCCATCAAAGTATTCGTCGGCAATGAGGCGCGAGCCTACCCCATCGCTTAGGTCGGAATCATAAGCGACAAAATCGCGCTTACGACGCAGAAAATCGAGCGACTCGTTGATGGCAATGCGATAGAGCCAGGTATAAATCTTTGAGCGCTCCTGAAACTGTTCAAGGTTGTTCCATGCCTTGACGAAGACATTCTGCATCACATCGTTGGCGTCGTCGTGGTTGAGCACAATACGGCGTATCGTCCAATATAGTTTCTCGCTATATCGGACGACGATATCTGAAAACAGTTTGTTCTTCTCAGCACTTTCCATTTGCCTTGAACCCCATTATTAAAGAAACTTCTGTATATTCTCGTATATTATTCCGTCGAAACCGTATATATCCTCATGCCTTACAAGGTTGCCGGCGGCGTCGGGATAGAGTGTATAGTAAGTGATGTATACCGGCACCAGCGGATCTACCTTAAGGCTACGTACCATCTCCGAACGTTTTGGACGTTCGTCTGTCATTTCGTATTCTCTCGGCCGTTCGCTGAAATCGGCTGCCATAGAGTATTTAATCTTCTCCATCAACGCCTCATCTTTGTCCTTGAGCATGAAGACAGCCAGGTCGTATGGCTTCTCTACACGTATGCAGCCATGCGAGACCATGCGGTTCGTACGGGCGAAGACGCCTGGCGAAGAGGTGTCATGCATGTATATGCTGTAATCGTTATCGAATCGGAATATCAACCTGCCGAGCGCATTGCCGCGTCCGCCCCACTGCACAACGGAATAGTTGGCGCTGAGGAGCATCTCACGCGTCACGTTCTCGGGTTCTACAATCTTGCCGGTGCTGCGCTCACGCACGAAGTAGTTGTGATGATCGAAATAGGCATGGTCGCCTACATGATGCACAATGCTCGTCTTGATGATGCTCTTCGGGATTATCCATTGGGGGTTGAAATCCATTCGCTTTATCTTGCTGTGGAGCAGCGGTGTCTTCGTCTTTAACGTTCCTACCGCCACCTTCATCACGAGGCGTTCGTCGCCGTCGTGGGCATAGAGATGCAAAGCCGGCACATTAACAACCACATACTTCTTGTGCAACTGCGGATAATCGCCGTCGTTCTCCCAACGGCAACGCTCCATATTGCAGAGCAGCAGTCGGCGATAAGCCTTGTCGTTAGTTTTGTTGAGTTCGGCTACGTATTTGTTGTACAGCGGGTTGTGAGGCTTCGATTTGGCAAGAAAGTCGGTAAACTTCTCGCCATCGCCCTTTATCACGCTGCAAGCCGTGGCAAGATAGTTGCTGCCAGGCAGACTGGTATTCCAGCCGTACAGCGATCGGTAGGACACATGAATAGTGTCGTCGTTGCGCTTGTCGAGGCGGTTAAAAGCTTGGAAAGGATTCATGAAACCGAAACGCTGTCCTTCGGTATAGCGCAGGAAAGCCTTTGTAAGGTAATACTCCAAACGGGCGAACACTTTATCGGCTGTATTTCTTGACGATTCAAGTGAGTCGAAATCGAGAACACGCACACGCTGCAGGTCTTCCTTCAGCATCGAGTAGTAGAACTTCTCGCGCGAAAAGCCGAAAGAATCGACACGCTGTATGAACGTGAGCAGCGTATCGGCGTTTGAGGATACGCCGTCGCGCGTAATCCACAACATATCCATATCCTTCCTATAATGTCGGCGGGCATGAATATCGGCTATGCTGTTGGTCGTGTCCGACCCCATCAACGCGCGTATATTAGAAAACACATTGTCTGCTGAGACGTCGTATCCGGCTGTACGCAACGAATCGAAATCGTTTAAGGATACGCACACAAAATCTTCTTTCTTATGGCATGAGCAAAAAACAAAGACCATAAGAAAGAAGAACAAAGAGAACTTGCTGATATTCAAATTCGATGTTGACAAAACTTGTTACTTAATAACAATTTTACGTGCAATCTTGCCAACCTTAATAATGTAAATCCCTTTTGGCAAGTTCAAATCAAATCGTTTGTCCTGACTATCAATCTTTACAGACATAATAGGAGCGCCACCGGCAAGATTGTAGACACTCATGGTCATTCCACAAGCCTCTGTAATGCGCACGACATTGTCCTCGATTGAGATAACGGGCTTTTGCACGTTGTCAATGAGTTCTATCTCGGGCATACAATCTGCCTTTGCAAAACTGGGAGCACCCATCATGAAAATAGCAAGTAATATAACGAGTAGATATTTTGTCATAAACTTTCGTTTTAAAAGTGATAATTTGTTTCTGCAAAGATACAAAAACTTTTAATACGACAATAAAAATAGTGTAAAAAAACTGATTCATTCAGATTTTTTACACTATTTATAGGGTTTATTGCATCACAAATGTCAATGTTCCGCCTTGCATGATGTCATTATGCGAGATATCGGTTCCGCGAAGCGGCTTGCCGTTGAGCAGCACTTCTTTTACAAGATACTTCTCGGGCGAATAGCCTTCTGTCACAATCTTGAACGTATTGCCGTTCTGCAAGTGTATCGTTGCGTTGCGGAAAAGCGGCGAACCGACCTCATATTGGCAGCTGACGGGATTCAACGGATAGAAGCCCAATGCGCTGAACACATACCAGGCTGAAGTCTGTCCGCAGTCTTCGTTTCCACACAGACCGGCAGGCGTGTCGTTGTAGAGTTCGCTGAGTATCTGGCGCACATACTTCTGGGTCTTGTGCGGCTGACCAATCTTGTTGAAGATGTAGGCAGCGTGATGGCTCGGCTCGTTACCATGCGCATACTGACCGATCATACCTGTGCTGAACAGCGGCAGCTCGGCATTTGCAGCAGGCGTATAAGTGAAGAAACTGTCGAGTTTCTCGGCAAAGCGCTTCTTGCCTACGAGCTTTTCGAGTCCCTTTATATCGTGCTGCACCGACCACATGTAGTGCCAGCCGTTGCTCTCGCAGATATGCGCTGTATATTCGTCAGGCGAGTAAGCCGGCTGGAAACTGCCGTCGGAATGGCGCGGTTGCATGAACGTAGAACCCTTGCAATACACATTGCGATAGTTCTGGGCGCGCTTGCTGAACTCTTTATAGACGTCGGTTTTGTTCATCGACTTGGCAAGCGCAGCGATGCAAGCGTCGTCGTAGGCATACTCAAGCGTACGCGAAAGCGACCAGTCGTCGCCGAGTGTAGGTTCCTTCACGTCGTAAGGCACATAGCCCAACTTCTTATAGAGTCCGATGCCTCTATAGTCGTCAAGGTTGGCTGTCTTGACGCACTCTGCGAGCGCCTCCTCCTTATTTATATTAGGCACACCCTTCAGAATAGCCTCAGCAATGACAGAGGCTGCATGGTAACCAATCATCATATCGGTCTCCGACGACCACATGTTCCATATCGGCAGGCGTCCGTTCTCCTTGCTGAACGCAATGAGCGAATTGACCATCTCGCCTGCTCTTGCTGGCATGAGGATGTCGTAAAGCGGATGTGCAGCGCGGTAGGTATCCCACAACGAGCATGTCTCGTAGTTGTTCCAACCATCGGCTTTGTGCAACTTGCGGTCGGCACCGAGATAAGTGCCGTCTACGTCGCAGAGCAACGTAGGTGCAGACATGGCATGATAGAGCGAAGTGTAGAATACTTATTCCTGCGACTTTGACGCTCCTTCTATCTCTATTCTGCCCAGCTCCTTGTTCCAAAGCGTTTCAGCCTGTCGTCTTACGGCGTCAAAATCGTCGGTCTTAGCTTCAGCCTGAAGATTCTTCTGAGCGCCTTCAAGACTCGTAGGCGACAAGGCTGTTGTAACAACCAACTTGTCGAAACCCTCTGTAGCAAACTTGAAACGAGCGATACAGCCTACCCCATTCGGATTGTTCTGAAGTTTCTTGCTTTCAATCTCTAAAGACTTGATTGGCTGCGAAAAACGTGTTCTGAACCAAACGCGCTGATTGCGTGCCCAACCATCCGAATAGCGATAACCTTCGATTGTGAACGAATCGACAACGTTTATCTTGCTGTTAACCGTAGCATCCCAGTTCATAGCCTTGTTCAAGTCGAGTATTACCATACGCTCCTTGCCGTCATTAGGGAAAGTGTAGCGCTGTACGCCGCAACGCGGAGTTGCTGTAAGCTCTACATTTATGTCATAGTCGGTAAGGCGCACCTGATAATAGCCTGCGTGTGCAGTTTCGTCCTTGTGAGTGAAACGCGAGTGTATGCCCAACGGCTCTTCCGCCTCATTATATGGCAACGTCACCGGCAGGAATGAGATGTCATACAAATCGCCGGCGCCCGTTCCCAACAAGTGGGTGTGGCTGAAGCCTGCAATAGTGCTGTCGGGATAAAAATAGCCTGCAATGCGATCCCATCCAGGCAATCCGTTGTCAGGACTGAGCTGCACCATGCCAAAAGGCACCTGCGCTCCAGGATAAGTATTACCGGTGTAATCGGTACCTATGAGCGTATTCACCTTTGAGGCGAAGTCGGTAGCATACGTCATGCTATGAAACGCACATGCCACCAGACAAAGAATAGAAATCAGAGTCTTTCTCATCATTATATAATATGAAGATTTGAGTTGAAAAAGATGAAAGATATAAATAAAGTCCACTTAAGGAATGCCCGGTTAGGCCATATCTTTAAGTGGACTTATCATTATTGTATATTCAAAGCAACTGCTTCCGAAGAAGCAACATTGCTATTAGTCAAGATGAAGCGACTTTTTGATTGCCTCGATCTTTTCGTCGGCAGCCTTGCTGCAACGCTCGTAGCAACCAGCACACTTGAATGACGGATCCTTAACCTCGATGTAGAACTTGATCTTAGGTTCTGTACCCGATGGGCGAACGCTAACCTTAGTGTTGTCGTCGCAGAACCACTGGAGCACGTTGCTTGTTGTAGGCATATCGAGCTTCTCTACAGTGCCGTCGGCCTTTGTAGTTGTGAGAGCCTGATAGTCCTTCCAGAGAATCACCTTGCTACCACCCAACTCCTGAGGAGGATTAGCACGGAAGTCAGCCATCATCTGCTTGATTTCGTCAGCGCCAGTCTTGCCCGGGCGAACTACGTTCACTGTGAACTCCTTGCTAAAGCCATACTCCTGATAAATCTGCATCAAGAGGTCGTAGAGAGTCTTGCCCTGGTCCTTTGCCCAAGCAGCGATCTCGCAGATAAGGCAGATTGAAGCTGGAGCGTCCTTATCGCGAACCTTGTCGTAAGGCAGGAAGCCGAAGCTCTCCTCGCCACCACCGATGTAGTCCTGCTTGCCCTCAGAGATAGCAATCTCACGTGCAATCCACTTGAAGCCAGTGTAGCAGTCGCGAAGCTCTACGTTGTTCTTCTTAGCGATTTCAGCGATAACCTCTGTTGTTACGATAGTCTTAACAAGGAAGTCTGTCGGCTTCAGCTTGCCAAGCTTCTTTTTGTTCTCGATGATGTAGTAGCAGAACATCATGCAAGTCTGGTTACCATTGATAATCATCCACTCACCCTTATCGTCGCGGCAAACAATAGCAAGACGGTCAGCGTCAGGGTCGGTAGCTACAACCAAGTCGGCATTGAGCTTTGTACCAAGCTTCATACCCAGTGTCATAGCCTCAGCGTTCTCTGGGTTCGGAGAAACAACTGTCGGGAAGTTGCCGTCAACAACCATCTGCTCAGGAACAACATTGATGTTCTGGAAGCCCCAAGAGCGCAAGCAGAGAGGAACGATAACGCGACCTGTGCCGTGCATTGCAGAATAAACGATATTGAGATCCTTCTGGCGGTTGATAACATCCTGGTCAATCATAGCAGAATGAACAGCTGTCATATAATCGTAGTCCATCTCGCCACCAATAATCTGAATCTTATCCCAGTTAGCTTCGAACTTTACGTCGTCAATAGTCACCTTGTTAACCTCGTTGATGATACCCTTGTCGTGCGGAGCCAATACCTGAGCGCCGTCGCTCCAGTATGCCTTATAGCCGTTGTATTCTTTCGGGTTGTGAGAAGCTGTAACGTTCACACCAGCCTTTGCACCGAGTTCACGGATAGCAAAAGAAATCTCTGGTGTAGGACGGAGTCCCTCAAACAAATAAGCCTTGATGCCGTTTGCAGAGAAGATAGCAGCAACAGTCTCAGCAAAGAGGCGCGAATTGTTGCGGCAGTCGTGACCTACAACAACTGAAAGATTCTCTTCGCCTGGGAAAGCCTTCAATATATAGTTAGCAAAGCCCTGTGTAGCCATACCAACGATGTACTTGTTCATGCGGTTTGTACCAGCACCCATAGTGCCACGCAAACCACCAGTACCAAATTCGAGATTCTGATAGAATGCATCGATAAGCGCAGACTTATCCTCTGCATCAAGCATCGCCTGCACCTCTTTACGTGTTTCCTCGTCAAAAGCCGGAGTAAGCCACTGCTGTGCTCTCTCCTCACACTGCTTTATTAGTTCTTTGTTGTCTCCCATAATATAAATGTATGTTAACGTTATTAATAATTTAAGTTTCTAATTAATATTACAAAGTTAGCTATAAAAAATGAAACAATAGTCGTTACTCAACTATTTTTTTTCATTTATTTTACTCTAATATCTTTGTCATGTTCAACTCTGTTATTCTGCCATCAGGATTTACCTTAGCATTGAAGCGGAATCTTGTCTCGATTGAGCTGTTATCTGTATGCTCCACCTTCTGCAATGCAGAGAAAGCAACGGTATATTCATACTGCTGGTCGCCTACTTCCTTCTTTGTTATTTTATAGTCTTCAAGCGACATCCATGTCATTGAAGCCACATCGCTCTTGTATATTTTATGCAAGAAAGTAGCGACATCGCTGCGTGTGGCATTTGTCTTGCCGAGGAATTTGCCGATAAGCGGATTGAAAGAATTCATCAATCCTTCCTCATCACGATTATTCATACTCTTGAATACACCGTCAAACACCGCACCGATCAAGATTTTATCCTCAGGACTTACGGTGTTTGCATTAAGAGTCTTCAATTTATCGTTAGCCTCATCGAAATGCTCACCATCAGGATGCTGCTCCAAATAAAGCTGAACAGCCTCAATAGTGTTCGTAGCATCAGCCTTCGACCAGTCAATAGAGTCTATCTTGTGCTGTGCAATCTGACAGAACGGAGAATTCGGATGCTGTTCAATGTATCTTTCAAAGTCGCTTTTCGAACCGCTCACCACAACGTTAGTCCAATCTCTGTCGAGTTGTGCAAAGTACTCAAGATGCGCTGAGATAGAGTCGCGGTGTGCTTCAGGTGCATCTGTATAGGTGTCAAGATAGTTTTGCAGCACCTGCGGGTCGTTGCTTGAGAGAGCATACTCGTAAGCAGCTTCTTCCTTGTCGCCTTGAGCATTTCTGTAGAAAGCATACAACACTCCTCCCAAAACAAGAACAATTAATACAACAACAGCAATGACGGTTTTGTTGTTATTCGAACGCGATGTCTTTTGTTCGTTTTCACTTTCCGCCGGTTGTACACCACCTACCACGCTTTCCGCAGCAGATTTATGGTGGCAATGCGGGCATTCTGTATTATTATTAAAATACGTGTATCCACATTGCGGACAAGTTACTACATGTCCTGCGATTGGCACACCACACGAGGGACATACCGGGGCTTTGTCGCTAATTTCCTGATTACATTCAGGGCATTTGATTATTGCCATTTTCTTAATTTAAATGAATTATCCTTTAATGTTTTATCTTATTGATTGTACAATATCAAGCATTAGACAGTCAACGTATTCAAGAGCCACAATACCTTTGAGATTATCTGCGCCTTTGATATTTAAGTTCACGAAGACCGTGTCTGCCCATAAACCTGCTCTTGTCTACATATCCTCTTACGCCATCAATGTATCCCTTTCCGGTATACTGCCACAACATATAGTCTTTATCGTCAGCCAATATCGGCTCGTTGGCAGAATATTGGGCAATCATCAGTTTATAACCATCCAACAGTCCGACAAGATTTTTGTTATAGAAGTTGGTACCGGTATATATAAGAGGCTTCTGATGATAGGTTTCTTCAATCATATCAAGAAACTTAGCCACCGAATCGCGAAAAGCTTCCGTACTCATGCCCTGCTTTACCTCAATATCAATCATCGGAATCAAGTCCTGCTGACTTGGGCGACACTGTGTCTTGAAGTTCTTCAGCTGCTTTGAGAGTTCTGTTTTCGGTCTGAAGAAATGATATGAGCCAACCTTTAAGCCATACTTATGAGCCAGTTCTATATTCTGCTCATACATATGGTCAATACGGTCGCCACCCTCAGTTGCCTTCAAGTACACGTACGCCATTTTTGAGTTGTTGCCTACCGCCTCCCAGAACACTTCACCTTGATAATGGCTCAAGTCAATGCCATGCACATGAGTGCAAGTATCTTCGCATTGTACAAGGTTGTTTTGAGAGAATGCAGGAGTATAGAAAAACAATCCTGCCAATATTATATATATATGTATGTAAAAAAATCTTTTCATACATGCAAAGTTACAGCAAAATAGAGAAAAAGGCAAATAATCGATACTTTTTTAAAATGTATTAATACAACGCAAAAGACCGTTCTTGTGCAAGAAGCGCCCGAGAACGGTCTTTGATATAAAAAACAATAATCGATTATTCTTCTTCCTCAGCCTCTGCTGCGTGTTCTTCGATAAGTTTCTGCTGCAGATCGTTCGGTACAAGCTCGTAGCTTGCGAACTTGGTTGTGAACGAAGCGCGGCCGCCTGTCAAGCTGCTCAATGAGATTGAGTAGTTGCTGAGTTCCTTCAATGGTATCTTAGCCTGAAGTTTCTGATAACCAGCCTCGCTATCCATACCCATGATGAGAGCACGGCGTCCCTGGAGATCCGACATCACATCACCCATGTAGTCGCTCGGTACGTAAACTTCGAGGTCGTAGATAGGCTCCAGAATCTTCGGTCCTGCCTCCTTGAACGCTGCAGAGAACGCATTGCGTGCAGCCAGCATGAACGAAAGTTCGTTAGAGTCAACAGGGTGCATCTTTCCGTCATAAACGATAACACGCACATCACGTGCATAGCTACCGGTCAGCGGTCCATGCTCCATGCGATCCATGATACCCTTAAGGATAGCAGGCATGAAGCGTGCATCAATAGCACCACCGACAACAGAGTTGATGAATACGAGTTTGCCGCCCCATTCCAAGTTAATCTCTTCGCGACCCTTGATATTGATCTTAAACTCCTGTCCGTTGATCTTGTAAGATGTAGGATCGGGCATACCTTCAGCGTACGGCTCAATGATGAGATGAACCTCACCGAACTGGCCAGCACCGCCCGACTGCTTTTTGTGACGATACTCAGCGCGCGCCATCTTTGTGATAGTCTCGCGATAAGGTATGCGTGTCGGCTCAAACTTGATAGCGAGCTTCTCATTATTCTCGAGACGCCACTTCAATGTGCGGAGGTGGAACTCGCCCTGACCGCGTACGATGGTCTGGCGCAGCTCCTTGCTCTGCTCAACGAGCCATGTCGGATCTTCCTGATGCATGCGCAGCAAAGCCGACATAAGTTTTTCTGTCTCTGCTGTGTTGACAGCCTTGATTGCACGTGAGAACTTAGGGTTAGGGTATTTGATAAAGTCAAAGCGCCATTCGCAATCTTTACCATTGAGGGTGTTTCCTGTCTTTACATCTTTCAACTTAACTGTGCAACCGATATCACCGGCAACGAGTTCGTCCACTGGTATTCTGTTAGCACCAGCGCAAGCAAATATCTGACCGATACGCTCCTTTGAGCCACGATCAGCGTTTGTCAAGTCATCACCCGACTTGATCTTGCCGCTCATAACCTTGAAGTAGCTTACCTCACCGATATGCGGCTCCAAACCTGTCTTGAAGAAATAAACAGACTCCGGTCCGTTTAAATCAGCGACAATCTCCTCACCACGTGTATTGTGAAGCTTTGGCATTTCGCTTACGAAAGGCACAACATTGCCCAAGAACTCCATCAAACGGCGAACGCCCATATCCTTGCCTGCACAAACGCAGAACACTGGGAAGATAGAACGTGTAACGAGTCCCTTGCGGATGCCTTCGCGCAGCTCGTCCTCAGAGAGAGTCTCCTCTTCGAAGAACTTCTCCATAAGAGTTTCGTCGTTCTCAGCCGCAGCCTCTACGAGAGACTTATGAAGCTCCATTGCCTTATCCATCTCCTCTGCAGGGATATCAACGATAGTAGGCATACCACCTTCTGGTCCCCATGTGTACATCTTCATCAGAAGCACGTCGATGATAGCATTGAAGCCAGAACCAGTGCTAACCGGATACTGAATCTGAACACACTTAGAGCCGTAGATAGCGTTCATGTTAGCTATGACATTATCGAAATCGCACTTATCAGAATCCAACTGGTTGATAAGGAAGATAACCGGCTTGTGAAGTTTTTCGGTATAACGGAAGTTGTTCTGTGTACCAACCTCAGGACCGTACTGACCGTTAATAAGGATAACAGCCTGATCGGTTACGTTGAGGGCTGTGATTGCGCCACCGATGAAGTCATCAGAACCCGGACAATCAATAATGTTAAGCTTTTTGTTGTTCCATTCTACATGGAACACTGTGGGGAACACCGAGTAACCATACTCATGTTCTACCGGGAAGTAGTCGCTCACCGTGTTCTTTGCTTCCACCGTACCACGGCGCTTGATAATACCACTACCATAAATCATAGACTCGGCAAGGGTGGTCTTGCCGCTACCCGCACTGCCTAAAAGGGCAATGTTCTTAATCTCATTTGTTTGATAGACCCTCATATTCTTCAGGTTTTAAATGGTTAATAATAAATTCAGGCGGATTGACTTTGGGGCGGGTGTCTATCCGCTTACTAAATTAAACATTTATGCGGTATTTCCAAAAGAAATGCACAAAAACTAATCAAAATTTTAAACTTATTAGTAATTTTGCACGCACTAAACGAGGTGTCAGACAGCATACACCTTATTATATTGCGAATGAAAGCAGGATTATACATTCATATACCATTTTGCGAAAGCCGCTGTATCTATTGCGGCTTTTATAGTACGACAGCAAAAGACTGGCGCACACGCTACGTGGACGCACTTTTGAAGGAGATGCGCATGCGTAGCGGTGAGCTTAAAACGCTCTATCCCGACCATGAATGTACAATTGATACCGTTTACATTGGCGGCGGCACACCCTCCACACTCTCCATCGACGATCTCTCACGAATCATCAACACGATAAAAGCGATTTTCCCTTGCAAAACCCGTGAGATAACGATAGAGATGAACCCCGATGATGTCACCACAGAACTTATTTCCGCTGTACGCAACCTCGGCGTGAACCGCATCAGTCTTGGCGTGCAGACATTCAGCGACGAACGTCTGCGCTTTATACGCCGTCGCCACAATGCTGCACAAGCCGCCAAAGCCGTCGAGACAATACGCCGTGCCGGCATAGACAACATCAGCATCGACCTTATGTTCGGTTTCCCTCACGAGACATTGAACGACTGGCAGAACGATTTGGACGCAGCCTTGAAGCTTCGCCCCAATCATATTTCTGCCTACAGCCTTATGTACGAAGAAGGCACCCCACTCTACCTTATGCTTCAAAACGACAAGGTACAACAGACCGACGACGACACTTGCCTGGCTATGTATACCATGCTTATGGACACGCTTTCGGCTAACGGTTACGAGCATTACGAGATAAGCAACTTCTGCCTTCCGGGCTATCGCGCCATACATAACAGCAGCTACTGGAACGACACGCCCTACTTAGGCTTCGGAGCCGCCGCTCATTCGTATAACTTACTGACACGCAGCTGGAACGTAGCCGATATTAAAGAATACGTTAGCGCTATAGAAAGCGACAACCTACCGTCTGAAAGCGAACGTATTGACGACGACACCCACTACGATGACATCATCACAACTGCCATGCGTACATGCGAAGGTGTAGACCTGATGCGTCTGAAACCAGAGTATCGCAACTATGCTCTGCGTTCAGCTAAGAACGATATTGACGGCGGACTTCTTGAACTCGCCGACAACCACCTGCGACTCACACGCAAAGGACTTTTTGTGAGCGATATGGTGATGAGCAACCTTATGAAAGTCTGATAAAAGTAAAAAGGTAAAAAAGTAAAAAAGTAAAAGAGTAAAAAAGTAAAAGAGTAAAGAGAAATACAAATCATAAAGATATAAGGATATAAAGATATAAATCATACATTAAAAATAATCAACAAACAAAAACATGGAAAAGAAACTTCGCACCGCTTCACTTTGTGTGCAGGGCGGTTATGAACCAAAGAACGGCGAACCTATCGAGGTACCTATCATACAGAGTACGACATTCAAGTATGACAACTCAGAGGAGATGGCTATGCTCTTCGACTTGAAGAAGGAGGGCTATTTCTACACACGCCTGCAGAACCCGACCAACGACGCTGTTGCAAAGAAGATTGCGCAGCTCGAGGGCGGTGTTGGCGCTGTGCTCACCAGTTCTGGTCAGGCTGCCAATTTCTACGCTGTATTCAACATCTGCGAGGCTGGCGACCATATCGTAACATCCAACGAGATTTACGGCGGAACATACAATCTCTTCGGCGTTACGCTGAAGAAGCTCGGCATCGAGTGCACTTACGTTAATCCGAACGCATCTGAGGAGGAGATACAGAAGGCATTCCGCCCGAAAACAAAGGTCGTGTTCGGCGAGACAATCAGCAATCCTGGTTGCGCTGTGCTCGACATCGAGAAGTTTGCACGCATCGCCCATAAGAACGGTGTGCCTCTCATTGTCGACAACACATTCGCTACACCTATCAACTGCCGCCCGTTTGAGTGGGGCGCAGACATCGTCACACACAGCACTACCAAGTACATGGACGGCACAGCGAGCCAGGTTGGTGGCGTGGTTGTAGACAGCGGCAACTTCGACTGGATGGCTCATGCCGAGAAGTTCCCCGGTCTCTGTACACCCGATGAGAGCTACCACGGACTCACCTACGTCAAAGCGTTCGGCAAGATGGGCTACATCACAAAGCTCGTGGCTCAGCTCATGCGCGACCTCGGTTCTATCCCTGCTCCGATGAACTCGTTCATCCTCAACCTCGGCTTGCAGTCGCTCCACCTGCGCATGAAGCAGCATTGCGAGAACGCACAGCGCGTTGCCGAGTTCCTAAAGACTGACGAGCGTGTGGCATGGGTACACTACTGCGGTCTGCCGGGCGACGAGTATTACGAACTCGCACAGAAGTATCTGCCAAACGGCTCTTGCGGCGTGATAGCATTCGGACTGAAGGGCGACCGCGAGACAGCAATCCGCTTCATGGACTCGCTCGACATGATTAACATCGTGACCCACGTAGCTGACGCCCGCACCTGCGTGCTCCACCCTGCAAGCCACACCCACCGTCAGCTCTCCGACGAGCAGTTGCGCGAGGCAGGTATCGCGCCCGACCTTATCCGTCTCTCTGTAGGCATTGAGGACGCAGAAGACATTCTCGACGACATCAAGCAGGCTCTCGACAAGATTTAAACCGACATGAGCATGACAAACAACGAAGACAAGGAGCAGCTTTTCCGCGACGACCTCCATCAGTTTCTGCTCTCTGTAGACATGATTGACGAGCGTCTGCCCGAAGCTCCCGACCTCGAAGAGTTGTGGCAGCCGATAGCTCAGAGCTACATGCCCGACGCCATACGCGAGTTCAACGGCGAATATCCGCGAGTGGCGTTCGGCTGGATAATGTACGTGGGCATGGCGCTCGCAAAGTATTGGGATGTAGAATGGACTACCTACTCTAAGGTGACTGACCTCTACGCCTACCTACGCGACCGCATCGACTTCGACCACATGGACGACTATATCTGCGAGAAGGTGCTTTGCCTCGACGCCAAAGAGCACGAAGTGGTGAACAACGTGGTGGGCGAATGCGCTGCACGTACCTACAACAAGCTCTGCCGCATGCGCCTTGAGGCTGGCTCAAAGGAGGCGTTCCGCACGTTTGTAGCGGCGCTGCACCAGATGTATCTGATGGGCATTGCCGTAGAATTGCGCAGCCTTGGCTATCACATGACAAAAGTACAATAGCATGACTGACAAGGAATTTGAAACCTACTGGAAAGAAAATCGCATGACGATACTCGACAAAAACGACGAGTATCGCCATGCGAAAGAGAATTTCAAGATACACTCCGGCGCCGACCTTATTCTGTTTGGCATACCCGTAGTGGCAGGCATAGTGTCTATAAACAACGTGCCGCTACAGAACGAGCTGCTCAAATGGGTGGTGAGTGCGGTTATCACCATTATCTGCTTCGCCCTCAGCGTGTGGGTGAAAAGCTTGATAACCGGCACGGTGTCGCCAGACGAAGTTGAACAACGCCTTAAGGAGGCAAAGAGACACGAGATGGTGGAATAGTGCTTACTTTCCACCACCTTCTGCGCTCTTAACGTCGTCGTTAGAGATAGATCGCGCCGCCTTCTTAACGCCCGACGACAATTCGCCGATGCGCCAGCTCACGTTTATGCCGACGCGCCACGGATTATACGACGAGTCGCTATGCGTTATGAAGTTCGCGCCTGTGACCGTCGATTTATAATGGCGCTTTGCATCAAGGAAATTACTTGCATACAAGTTGAAGTTGAGCCTATCCTTGAGGAACGACTTCTGCACATTCAAGTTATAGTTGTACATGCCCTCCGTCTTCGATTGAAGATTGGGATTGCTCGTACAACCATAGAAACCAACATTCACTCTCCAACTCTTAGGCAACGTCTGCTGTACGCCCACATACGCCGAACCGTAATAGCCATAGTTGTGCAGCGACTGACGGTCGTTGTAGTCGGAATAGTCGCCCCACAGATTCATGGTCAGGCGTGTGTTCTTGAAGATGTTCCAATTGACGTAGCTCGACAACGACGCGGTCTGTGTGCGTCCGATGTTGCGGTACGTAGTGTAGCTGACGAGCTTGCCCGTCGGATTCTTCACACTCTCGATAGTGTTATCCTCCACAAGTGACGTAACGCTTGAAATATTGTTGTTCGTGAAGCTGTAGCGCATGGTGCAGCTCACAGAGAACTTAGCCGCAAAGTAGCTGTAGGTCAATTGCACGTTGTGGTTCTTCTCGCTCACAAGGTTCGGATTGCCTTGTCGCAGGCTCTCAGGATTCTTCTGGTCAAGATACGGATTGAGCGACCAGATGCCCGGTCGGTATATACGCATATTGTAGCCGAATCGCAGATTGTTCTCGTCGTTTATGCGGTAGCCCACGCTTGCCGACGGCACCACATCATCGAACCCCGTAGAGAAGTTTTCGCCCTCGCCCAACTCATACTTTATCTTCTGGAACGTATGTTCATAGCGTGCGCCGAGTCGTCCCGACAGATTGCCAGTCTTCAAGCCATAGCCCAAGTAAGCGGCGAGGATGTCGTTCTCGTGACGATAGTGCGACGAATACTGTTCGTCGAACGCATATTCGCCGTCGGTTCCAATCGGACGCACATAGCGGTCGTCGTCCGAACGGTTGTCGCGCAAAATATATTTTGCACCCACCTCCACGTTGTGCACCTTGCCGATAGGCGTAGTATAGTCTACCTGCAACGTGTGCTCCATGCTTCGTCCGTTGCTTTCGGTATGCTCGTCAGACAAGCGCTTCACGAACGGCAGCCACTCGTCGGTAGCTTCTGCCACATCGTAAGACGAATAGTTGTCGCCGCCATTGGTGCCTCCGCTTATCTTGTAGGAGAACGTAAGCATACGCCCCTTCCGCTTGAAGAGGCGCTGATAGTCGACATTGCCGTAGAGATACGTATTATCCGAGACACCGCGTCCGCCGTCGCTATATGAATAGAGCGTTGCGCCAGACAACGGCGCGGTAGCGTTTCTTCTTGCCAGGCTGTGCGAATGTGACCGATTAGTCCAGATGCCGAACGAGGCTGTCACGAGTCGCAGCGTGTCCACATCGTAGCTCGCTTCGAAGTTGCCCGAGTGCGAGTGGTTATACGAACGGCTGTCGCTCGTAGCATAGCGGTTGGAAGCAGAAGGCGTTGCTGGGTCGCCCGTGAACAGACTGCTGTAGTCGCCATGCGAGTTGCGTCCGTCGTAGTAGTTGTACGAGTAGGTTCCGCTGACGGTGAGCTTACCCTGCTTCACCGTAGCATACATGCCCGCATCAACATCGGCATTCGACACTCCGCCGTTAGTAGTCACGGTGTAGCCTTCGATACCCTTGCCCACGGTCACGATGTTTAGGATGCCGCCCACGCCCTCCGCGTCGTACTTCGGTCCGGGGTTTGTAATCACCTCTACCTTCTTTATCGACGACGCAGGCATACTCTTCAGCACCTCCTTCGGGTTGTTCGACATCATACTGTTAGGTCGTCCGTTAACGTACACCTTGAAGCCCGAACTGCCGTTCACCTTGATATTGCCGTCGCCGTCTACCGTCACCATCGGCACCTTGCGCAACATTTCCAGTATGTTGTTGGTCTTCGAGTCGGGGTCTTCCTCTATGTCGTACGTAATCTTGTCGATGTCGGCTTTCACGAGCGGCTTCTGCGCCACGATCTCCACGGCACCCAGCACGTGCGAAGCCTCCTCTATATATAATGTGTCGAGTGCGGCTACGGGCTTGCTGTCAGACACGACGAAGTTGCGCACGATGGGCTGCTTGCCCATTGCGTTCACGTAGAGGCGATAGCTGCCCGCCTTCTTAAGAGTCTGCCGTCGGCTTCTGACACGGCGAGTGCGGCGGTGGATGTAGAGTCGGTTTGCGATGTGATTTTCATGGTGGCGTACTGCTCGCCTTCCTTCGTCGTAGCGTCGGCTACCACGCCCTTCACCACAAAACGCTTTGCTGTCTGGTCGCTTGCTTCAGTGGCGAAAGATAAGAGCGGAGCTACAAGTGTTGCAGCCAATAGATACTGGCTCTTGAAAAAAGTCATAATACATCATTATTACTTGGTTCATAAATAAGTTAAAAACGCAGAGGACTTTCGTCGCTCTGCGTACTTAAGAATACAAAGTTAAGTGTTATGAATAAATCAAGAGTTATTGCGTATGTTTTTTAACCATTTTTTACTAACGGCGACTTCCGAACGGGTGCTTCTTATACCGGTCGTCCTTATCGTATTTACGATACTTGTCGTGCTTGTCGTGCTTATGGTGCTTGTAATGTTTGTCGTGCTTGTGATGCTTGTGGTGCTTGCACGACTCGTAATGCTTGTGGTGCTTGCAGGGCTTGCACGACTCGTGTACGACAACCACTCTTTCTGGATACCTGGTGTAGATGTTGTGTACGTAGGCGTTGTCGCGCCAGCTTATAGGCTGATAGAAGTAGTAAGCCTCGCGGTAGCGTTTCCACTGGCTGTCGCTCATCATGCGGCGCAACTCCTTGTTGCGGTGCTTCCATGCCCTGCCGTTTAAGTCGCGATAGCTGTTGATAGCGTCGAGATAGTCGAGGTTAAGACGCATGATGTTGTTGCGCTGCACATTCGTGAGTCCGAGTTCAAGCACCATCTTGTCGGTTATGAAACGAGCCTCTACCTGAATATTGGCGAGTCGCTGTGCGCTTGCAGAGAGTGCCGTTACGAGAGCTACGGCGAGTGTCAATACTAATCTTTTCATAATCGTAAGCTATTAAGTTATTAACTGTTGTTTTTTGATGTTGCAAAGTTACGCCAAAGAAAACATAAAAGCAAGGGAATTTTCATATTAGAGCGTAGGATTTACCCTATAAGTGGTTAGTGGTTTCCCCCTGAAGCCTTAAGAAAAGTCGTCGTGCAGCGAACGGAAACCGATCGGACGGCGAACGGAAACCGATCGGACGGCGGACGGGAACCGATCAGACGGCGGACGGAAACCGATCGGACGGCGGACGGAATCCGATCGGGCGGCGTACGGAGCACGATGAGAGAAACCGAAGAAACGACAAATAAACTTAATTATTTTACACAACAAAACAACAATGTATAAAAAACTTGCACGCATGAATTATTCTGTATAATTTCGCAGCGAGTTTCCCGAAGCCTTGGGCAAACGCTCCAAAAGGGCTGCAACAGGAGACCTGAAACACACACATTATTATATATGTATATGAGAAAACTGATTTTAGCACTTATACTCGGCATCGCAACCGCCAACGGCGCCACAGCACAAACCCGTTCAGACCTGCGCGACAGCCTTTCGGCAGCGGTGCAGGTGCTGGCGTTCCACCCCGACTCGCTCGAGCTGCGCATGAAGAAGGCGGCTTGGAACATCGAACTGGAGCAATGGCGCTACGCCCAAGAGGAGTACGACTTCGTGCTGCGCTGCGACGAGAAGAACATTGCTGCACTGTTCTACCGCGCATACGTCAACGAACGACAGGGCAGATACAAGTTTGCACGTCTCGACTACGAGAACCTGCTGCGCATTGTGCCTGGTCACTTCGAAGCGATGCTGGGTCTGGCGCTGCTCAACCAGAAAGACAACCGACCCACCGAGGCGTTCAACCAGATAAACACACTGGTGGCACAGCACCCGAACAACGCCGTGGCATACGCCGCGCGAGGCGGAATAGAGATAGAGCGCAAGATGTACACTCCGGCGGAGTACGATTTTACACGCGCCATAGAGCTCGACCCTAAAAACACCGACTACCGTCTGAACCGCGCCAACGTGCGCCTGCTCACGGGCCGCAAGAAGGAGGCTCGCGAAGACCTCGACGCCATGGTAGGGCAAGGAGTGCCGCGCGCAAACCTCGTAGAATGGTACAAAAAGTGCAGATAAAGCGGTGTTCGCTTTGCCATTTACGTAAATTGTTGTAATTTTGCCCGATATTTGAAATACAACAACATTTAGAAATGGCAGAATATTTAAGTTCAAGTAAGAAAAAAGTAACTGCACCCCTGTTTTTTGAAATGAAGAAATGTGGTGAGAAGATTTCATGGCTCACAGCCTACGACTACACCACAGCATCGATTCTCGACCAAGCTGGCATCGACACAATACTCGTTGGCGACTCTGCATCGAACGTGATGCACGGCAACGCCACGACACTCCCCATCACCGTTGACGAGATGATTTTACACGCGCGCGCCGTAGCTCGCGCTACAGAGCACGCCTTCGTGGTGTGCGACATGCCCTTCGGCAGCTACCAGATATCAGAAGAGGACGGCATACGCAACGCCGTACGCATCATGAAGGAGACTGGCGTAGACGGCGTGAAGCTCGAAGGCGGAGCAGAGATAGCTCCGATGATCAAGAAGATTGTGGCTGCGGGCATACCCGTATGCGGACACCTCGGACTCACTCCGCAGAGCGTTCACCAGTTCGGCGGATACGGCTTGCGCGCCAAGGAGGAGGCTGAAGCAGAGAAGCTAATAGCCGACGCAAAGGCGCTCGAAGCGGCAGGATGCTGCAGCATCGTGCTCGAGAAGATACCGGCAGACCTCGCCGAGAAGGTTACGGCAGCCGTAAGCTGCCCCACCATCGGCATCGGAGCTGGCAACAAATGCGACGGACAGGTGCTCGTATATGCCGACATGCTCGGTATGAACAAGGGCTTCAAGCCGAAATTCCTGCGCCAGTACGCCGACCTCCACTCTATAATAACCGACGCCGTAGGCAGATACGTTGCAGACGTAAAGTCGTCGGACTTCCCTAACGAGAACGAGTCATACTAAGACATGGACACTCAATACACACCCACTTACAACCGATTGTGGAACCGCGAGTTCACACTCCTCACAATAGCCGAACTGCTGTTGTGCATATCGTGCTACATGACCATACCGCTGCTGCCATTCCGCCTCACTACAGAGGGCCATGCAAGCAGCTACCTGGCATGTCTTACAATCGTCGTATTCATCATAGGCGTTTGTATATCAGGCTTTTTCGGCAGTTGGCTAATACAAAACTACCGCCGCAACAAGGTGTTTCTTATATCGGCGTTATGCCTCGGCGCAACCATCCTCGGACTCTCAGCGTTCGAGTTTAGAGAGCAGCCGATTGTGCGCGAGATAGAAGAATACACGCTTCTGGCAGTATGCTTCGCAAGCGGCGCCGTGTTCGGCACAGCCAAGCGCGTACTCTCGTGCACGCTGCTCATAGACAAGACCGAATCGTGCCACCGCACCGACGCCAACTATACGGCAATATGGATATCAAGACTGACGGTGATAGTAGGCCCGATATTGGCACTGCTGTTGCGCGACGAGCTGCGCGGGTCGCTGTTCTACATAGTCGGAGCAGCCATGTCGCTCGCTTCAGCCGTGCTCGTGATGTGCGTGAAGTTCCCGTTCCGCGCCCCTGAGGAGGGTGTGCACCTGGTTTCGATAGACCGTTTCTTTCTGCCGCGCGGCGCAACGATAGCACTCGTGATAGCGCTCATCACAGCGGCGCTCGGCATAATGATGACAACACGCATGACGGTGGAGTTCTGCTCGTCGGTGATGGCGGGCTTCGTAGTGGCGGCGCTCGCGCTGCACATACCAGCCGTAAAGAACGCACGCTTCGCCTCAGCCGTAGGAAACGCACTGGCGATAATAGCCTTTCTCGCAATGTTCGCTCACGAC
>OMCE01000433.1_pt1 | contig 21374 bp, 19 predicted proteins | sample 1644981 | NCBI WGS metagenome assembly OMCE01 (sample SAMEA103958151, study PRJEB25191) | human gut metagenome | reverse complement strand
GTACTACTTGTCTGTTTATGTGAAATCTTTCAAAGAACTCTTTTCTTCTTGCTTGCGAGAAGTGTTTTTCTCAAAAGCGAGTGCAAAAGTACAAACTATTTTCCAAACACACAAGAGTTTCGACGAAAAAGTTTGAAAATTAACAGTTATTTAACAGTTAGAGTGAGGAATAAGAGACTTTCCTGCCCCACTCTCATTATATTATACACACGGGAGCGCGGGCTGCGCGTGTGCGCGAGGGTGTATTACCGACAAGTTCCTCTTCTCACCCCACGGCAGAATATCCAAGACCAGGGACAAATCCCCCGAAAACGGGATTCATAAACATAAAAAGCCCAGGTATGTGGCTCACTTGCCGGCAATACCTGGGAATATTAAAGAGAGAGAATTGATATTTCTTGGGAGGCAAGTTATTCATTGCTGCCCCCTCCACTTTTCACGTCGTCGTTCTCGATGCCACGCTCAGCTTTCTTCACACTCGCCTTGAGCGAACCGAAGCGGTAGGTAACTGAGAAGTAGAAGCGGCGACTGCAGGTTTTCGACCAGGAACTCTGACGGAAATTAGCACTTTCGGTCACGTCATCCTGGCGCGTGTACTTATTAAACAGACTGCCCGCATAGACGCTCACGTTGAGACGCTTGTTGAGGAATGACTTCTTGACCGTGATGCCATAGTCGAAATAAGAACTGCCCTTGCCCTGAAGGGAAACACTCTTCGTACGGCCGAAATAATCTAAGGAGATGAACCAATCCTTGGGCAACGTCTGCTCGATGCCGGTGAAGGTGTAGCCAAACCATCCGTGGTTGCGCATGGTCTGACCATTGGAGTAGTCGCTGTACAATCCATACAGATTGGAGTAGATGCGTGTCTTGCTGAAGATGTTCCAGCTGACATAGGCACTCAGAGCCGATGCCTTCACCTTACCGATGTTCTCATAGGTGGTGTAGATGACCTGTTTGCCTGTAGGATGGCTCAGTCCTGCGATGGTGCGGTCGTCGACGAGTGAGGTGACTCCCTCAATGCTGTTGTTGATAAAAGCTGTGGCGGCCTTCACGTTCAGACTCAGCTTGCTGGTATTGAGGTTGAAGCCCAACGTGATCTGATGCTTCTTCTCGCTCACAAGGTCGCTGTTGCCCTGGCTGATGGAAGCGGGATTGCTGTCATCAATATAGGGATTGAGATACCAGATGCCCGGACGATAGATGCGCATGTTGTAGGCAAGGCTGAAATTGACGTAGTCGGACACACGCACGCCGAAACTTGCAGAGGGCACAAGGTCGTCGAAGTTCTTGCGGAAGTCTTCGCCACGTCCCAAACGGTACTTCACGTCTTGCAGGGTGTGCTCATAGCGCAGACCGAGACGACCCGACAGCAGTTTCCATTTCACTCCATAGCCCAGATAGCCTGCAAAGATGTCATTGGTGTGCTTGTAGTGCGAGCTGTTGGCTTCGTCGTAGACATAGTCGGCTGCACTCAGTGCCTCACGGGTGTAGCGGTCGTCGTTGCTGTGGTTGTCGCGCATGATGTACTTCAGGCCTGCCTCCAAGGTGTGTATCTTGGCAAAGGGCGTGGTATAGTCTATCTGGAAGGTCTGCTCCAACGAATTGCCGTCCTGCTCGTGACGCTGGTCTTTCAGCATGTGCAGATAGTCTTGCCATGCAGCCACGCCGTCTATGTCATGATACACGTATTCGTCTTCGTCATCGCTGGGGTTGCTGTTGATCTTGTAAGACAGGGTGAGCAGGCGGTCTTTCACCGGAAAGGAACGCTGATAGTCGATGCCTCCGTCTATGGAAGACCATCTGTTGCGGGAACGGTCGAAGTTGGAATAATGGTAAAGGGGACTTTCGTCGAGGGGCGATGTTGCCACTACCTGTTTCTGATTGGGTGTGTGGCCACCACCTGCCCATAGGCCAAACGAAGCTGACACGAGGCGCAGACTGTCGATCTCGTAACTGGCCTCGAAACTGCCAGAATGGTAGTTGTACCAGCCATTGCTTGTGGAATAGCTCTCCACATTGGCGGAGGTTTCGTCGATGTCGCCAGTCACCTCTCGACGATTGCCGCCCCAGTAGCGCTTCGCATCGCTGTGAGAATAGCTGTAGCGCCCGCTGACGGTGAGCTTGCCACTCTGTACGGTGCCAAACATGTTGGCTCCTATGCGGCCCTGAGTGTTGTAGTTGGTGCCTACGGTGAGCGAATAGCCCTCCATGCCCTTGCCTGTGGTGATGATATTAATGATGCCTCCCACTCCCTCGGCATCATACTTTGGTCCGGGATTGGTGATGATTTCTATCTTCTTCACGCTATTGGCAGGCATGTTCTTGAGCACCTCGGAGGGATTGTTCGACATCATGTTGTTGGGTTTTCCGTTGACATAGACCTTGAACGACGAACTGTTGTTCACCATGATGTTGTCCTGCCCGTCGACTGTCACCATCGGCACCTTGCGTAGCATCTCCAACACGCTGTTGGCCTGAGCCTCGGGGTCAGACTCTACATCGTAGGTCATTTTGTCGAGCTCGCTCTTTACCAGGGGTTTCTTTGCAACAACGGTCACTGCGTCCAGGTTTTCCGACCACTTGATGCTGTCGTATGCCATCGTGTCAGTCATTTCTATGGGGGCTGTCTTGGTGCCATTGTCTGCCCAACGGGGTGTATTTGCTGCCGAAATTGCAGCAGTATAGGTCAGCAGCATGCCTATACTTGCCAGAACTTTTACCATTTCTCAAAATTCTTTAGGATGATTATTTTATGTTTTTGACCCACTTAAATACGTCTTCATCCTAATAAACGTTATTATGCCTCAAAATGTAACAGCAAAAGCCAGGTTTTAACTTTGTTTAATGTTTCATTCAACTTTCTCAATTGGGAAAGTTGAATGAAACATTCCCACAAAGAAGCGTTACTTTCCGATGTTCCAACGCAAGCCAAACTGGAAATTGAAGTTCAGTTTCTTGTCCTTGAACACGTTGTCTATATGGCTGCCGTTGTCAAAATAATACTTCGCACCCGGCTCGGCATAAATGCCCAACTGAGGAATCACGTCAAACTGAATGCCCAGGGAAGCATTGGCAGACCATTGCATCTTGTCGCGCCCCACATCTTCACGGTTGCCATCCATCAAGGTCTTGTTTTTCACATTAACTGCCCCTTCACCTCCTACATTGACATAGGTATGCAAACGGCTGATACCCCAGACCTCATAGGAAAGTCCTACAGGAATACCTACATAGTGGAGCGACTGGTTGACAACCATCTGACCGGAGCCATACTGATAAGTGAAATCAGAACTGGTCTGTGTATAGACAACACCCGTGGTAAGCGAGAGACGTGGAAGAAGTGGCACACCCACCTGCAAACCCACCGAGACGGGGAAATGATGCTTGGAGTCGATAAGAGACTCCTTGTTGTTGAGCTTGACGACCATAAACTGCAGTGTGTTGTCGACAGCAGATCCCATTATGGCGTCGCTCATCACCCAAGAGCCCGAAGACTCGCCGTTGCTGTAACTGCGAGGAATGCCATTCTCGGCATAGAGTTTCACCGACCAGCCCTCGGAAGCGGCCGACTTGGCTGCAACAATCTGTGGATCGGCCGTAGAAAGGGACACCGGACGGACAGACTTTCTCGTCTGACTGCCAGACAAAGCAGCATGCTTTTTCTGATGAGATTCTGATGATGAAGAGGAACGGACGGAAGATGCCTCTCGGGAAGCCGAAGGCTCTTGAGCCGAACGGGCAGCGGAACCGGCAGGCTCTGTCAATGCTGGCGACAGGTCGCAGACAGGCTCTTCACCTCCGTCGGCTGAGAGAAGAAGGGGCTCTGAGGCCTCATGCCCTTGCGACTTTCGGGCAGCACGACTGTTGTCCAGTATATTATCTGCCAACAGAACAGGTTGGCCGCTTTGAGCGGCAGAAAGACTGGCATCTGTATCAAGGGCTGCTATTTGATTTTCAGCAGCATTGCCATGCGCATCATCCTTGGAACTACCAGACGACAAAGCCCCCTGACGGTTCATCACAGAAGACACTACTGCCGTATCGGCAGGCGAAAGAGGTTGCTGTAAATACACATAACTGCCTCCCACCACGAGGGCAGCCAGGGCTGCTGCCATTCCCCACCAACGCAAACCCATGCGACGGGCTGGCTTGGCACCAAGAGGACGAAGAACGGCAGGGCGATGAACAAGCGATTGCTCGATGTCTGCCCACAAGTCACCGTCGACCGGAGCCTCATAGTTCTCCAGCCTGTCTCGTAGTTTGTCTGTCCAATCAGTCTTGTTCATTTTCCGTATTCTTTAAATAGTTTTTTATTCTCGTTGCCAACAGTTTCTTGGCTCTCAGATACTGAGATGCAGAGGTGCTTTCCTTGATGCCCAACTCTGCGGCTATCTCCTTGTGGCTTTTCTGCTCAAACACATACATATTGAGCACGAGCCTGTATCCATCGGGAAGCGTGCCTATGAGCCGCATCAGCACATCAGGCGGCACACGTTCCACCTCAGGGCTGTCGGCCTCGGGTTCGTCGGGCACCTCGTCGGTAAATACAAACTTCGTCTTTGCCTTGGCGTAGCTGATGGCCTCGTTGGCTACAATACGCAGCATCCAGCCCTTGAGCGAGCCCTCGCCCCGATACTCGAAGCGGGAGATGGAAGAGAAGATCTTCACAAAGCTGTCCTGTACGACATCGCGCACCTCGTCCCTGTCGGGTACGTACCTGAGCCCTACGGCCATCACATACCCGATGTAGCGGTCGTAGAGTCGATGCATGGCATCGCGACTACCACTCAAAATGTCGTCGAGGAGTTGCTTTTCTGATTCCAAATTCTCCTAAATTTATTTATTAAACTACGAGATACAAAAACCTTGCATCTAAAAATGAACTTTTTTCTGCAGGAGTTTTTTTAAAGGAGTTAAGGAGTTAAGGAGTTATCGCTCCCTCCGGTCGCTGAGGAGTGAAGACAAATGCCTTGGAGAAAACATTATATGTTTGAACTTTCGCAAATTAGCGCCACACGCCCAGAAAGGGCGTGCTTGAACCACAAGCGAAACTTGAGTTAATGCTTAGTGTTTATTTAAGTCCACAAAAGCATTTGTCTTAACTCCTTAACTCCTTTTACTTCTTTAACTCCTTTGAAATCTCCTTAACTCCTGAGAGAATTCCCGAGAACTACTTCACCTCAAACACCATTCCCTCTTGCGCGAGATAACTCTCCGGGAAGACCGCCTTCGCCTCTTCGAGCAGCACATTCTCATTGTTGTATCGGGCGCTGTAATGACCGAGCAATAAGCGCCCTGCCCCGGCCTTCTGGGCGACAAGGGCTGCCTGGCGCGCTGTGCTGTGATAATAGATCTTGGCACGGTCCTCATTCTCCGAGGTATAGGTGCTTTCGTGATAGAGCACCGTCACGTTTTTTACTCTTTCATACAGATCGGGCAGATAACACGTATCGCTGCAGTAGGCATAACTGCGGGGGGCGTCGGCTGGCTCCACCAACCTGCTGTTGGGCACGATGTCGCCCTCGGGTGTCGTCCAGTCAGCACCGTTCTTGATGTTGTTGATCTGCGAGAGCGGAATGCCGTAATAGTCTATCATGTCACGACGGATGTGAGGCAAGGTGGGCTTCTCGCGGAAGATGTAGCCACAGCAGGGTACACGATGGCGCAAAGGCACCGTCTCTACGGTGACGGAATGGTCTTCGTAAACCACTTTTTGCTGGGTTGTATCTACGGGAACAAACTCTATTTCATAGGTCATGCCCTGCATAAAGAAGTTCATCTGTTGCTCAAACAGGCTGGCGTAACACTCTGGTGCGAAAACCTTTAACCGAGATGTACGTCCCAACATACCAAAGGTGGAGAGCAGTCCTAACAATCCAAAGCAATGGTCGCCATGAAGATGAGAAATAAAGATGGCGCTCACCTTGGCAAAGTGGACATGCGAGCGCCTGAACTGCATCTGTGCTCCCTCGCCACAATCCATCATGAAGCACTTGCCACGCATCTCGATGAGCTGCGCGGAAGCACTGTGCTTGAGGGTGGGCAAAGCGCTGCCGCACCCTAAGATATGAATTCTGAATGGTTCCATAATCTGTCTCTCCAGCTTCTCCTACTGCTGGCGTTTGAATACATAGATGCCTTTATGGTTCTCGAGCAGCAGACTGTCGGGACCCAGGTTGTCGATGGCGAAGGTATCGGTATTGAGCAGCAGTTTGCCGTTGACGATTTTCCACGAGGTCCAGGGGTTGACCTCTGCCTTGACGTTGTTGACGATGTCGCCACCTTCCACGATCTCGAAGTTCTTGTCTATACTGGTCCACTTGCCCAAGAGTGAGGTAAGATTAATGACGCGCTGCGCCACCATCTCGCCGTCGGCAGACTTGTAAGCTATCAGAGCTATGCGGTCGCCAGCCAGGAGCCCGCCCTGTACCACTCCCGGTTCCTCGTCGTCAACAAAGACATCGAGTGTATCGCCATTGTCAGCAATGAGTTGCAGCGAGTGCATAGAGGTTCCTTCGCCACAAACGCCATAAATGGTGGAATCGTTGTCCGCCTCCACATCTACAGAATCGTTCATACCCATTACCTTTGCCGCCTTACGGTCGTGGCAACCTGCCATGAGCATCAGCCCCACGACAGCCACTGTAAAAAAGAATAATCGTCTCATCTTTATATGTATTATATTAAACTTCTTACTCTTGACGTTTAGCCTCATCCCATAGTTTATCCATTTCCTCCAAGGTCATGTCTTTCAGACTCTTACCCTGCTTCATCGAATGGTCTTCCACATAGTTGAACCTGCGGATAAACTTCTGGTTGGTCATCTCCAGAGCATTGTCGGGATTGAGCTTATACAGCCGGGCGGCATTGATGACAGAGAAGAGGAAATCGCCCAACTCGCGGGTGGAGTTTTCCTTGTCACCCTTAGCCAGTTCGGCCTTCAGCTCTTCCAGTTCCTCGTACACCTTGTCCCACACATCCTCCTTCACTTTCCAGTCGAAGCCCACGTTGCGTGCCTTGTCCTGTATGCGATAAGCCTTGATGAGCGAGGGCAAGGCATCGGGCACTCCACCCAGCACCCGCTCGTTGCCGTCTTTCTCCTGCTGCTTAATCTGTTCCCAGGTCTTCTCCACAGCCGAGGCGGTAGAGGGACGTGAGGCGTCATCGGGCTCCTCCTGCTGGGTTTCCTTATACACCACCTGTCCTGCTTCGTTGATACACATGTCGGGGTTGGCAACCGTCCAGTTACCCTCCTCACGCCAGTTGATGAACGGATGGCGGAACATGAGCTTGTCGGCTTCCTGGTTGCAGACATCACAGATGTCGAACTCCTCGTCCTCACGCCCTATGATGCTGTAGAACATCACATGCTCGAGCACATCGCCCAACTCTTTCTTGATATTCTTATAGTCGCGCTTCATCAGAGCGTCACACAACTCGAAAGTCTCCTCAATGGTATTGGGTCGAAGACTCTCGAAGGTCTGTTTCCTGTCCCATGGACATTGTATACGCAGGCGGTCCTGCACATCCAGCAATCTCCCGAAAGCGGCTAATTTTTCTTCCTTGCTATGCACTTGTTGATATTATTTTAATGAAACTATAGTGCAAAGATAATGCTTTTCTTGGAAACCCATCGTTATTTTCATGTTTTTTTGGTAATAAATAACTTCTAACTTGAGTACACAGTATTTAAATATCGTCATACGAAATAAATATTGCAGCCTGACAATTACAGGGCATAAGTATCATACTTGGCACTGCCAAGTGACATACCAACAGATGAAAAGATGATACTTACGCCCAGACACACCAAGGTCCGCTCATCGGCTGAGAAGAGGTCATGTAGAGTAACCAGTAGCATAAGTTTGCGCCACTTACGCCAAAGCGCCATGTGGCATTTCTGTACCAAAAGTACCATAAATACTGGTTTTTTCTATATTTTTCTATATTTGTGCCACTTGGCGTAATGGCGTAAGTGGCGCAAAGTGGCCTGTCGTTCATCACTACTATCCATAAAAATCCCAAGACTTATGAATAGAACAAAACATATAAAAGAAGTATTCTACAAATTTAAAGCTCCAAATGAAGATGAAAAACATAAATGAAGGAAAATAATAAGTAAAGACCTCGCTTATTTCGGCAGAATTTAGTAACTTTGCACCGATTTTATTGAAGAAAAAACAACAAAAGATAATAAAAAATGGAATTAGCAAGTAAGTACGATCCACAAGACGTGGAAGGAAAATGGTATCAGTACTGGCTCGACAACAAACTCTTCAGCTCGAAGCCAGACGGTCGTGACCCCTATACAGTGGTAATCCCACCACCCAACGTAACAGGTGTGCTCCACATGGGACACATGCTCAACAATACAATCCAGGACATCCTCGTGCGCCGTGCACGAATGGAGGGAAAGAACGCATGCTGGGTGCCAGGTACCGACCATGCCAGTATCGCTACCGAGGCCAAGGTGGTGAACCGCCTCGCTCAGCAGGGCATCAAGAAGACCGACCTCACACGTGAGGAGTTCCTCAAGCATGCATGGGACTGGACTCACGAGCATGGCGGCATCATCCTCAAGCAGTTGCGTCGCTTGGGTGCCAGCTGCGACTGGGACCGCACAGCATTCACTATGGACGAGACCCGCTCGCGTGCCGTGATCCATGTGTTCTGCGACCTCTACCAGAAGGGACTTATCTATCGCGGCGTGCGCATGGTGAACTGGGATCCTAAGGCGCAGACTGCGCTCTCCGACGAGGAGGTTATCTACAAGGACGAGCACTCTAAACTCTACCATCTGAAGTATTACGTAGTGGAGCAAGACTGCCAGCAGGTGGACGAGGAGAACGTGATGCACAAGGACGAGAAGGGCTACTATGCTGTAGTGGCTACCACACGTCCTGAGACCATCATGGGCGATACAGCCATGTGTATCAACCCAGAGGACAAGAAGAACACCTGGCTGAAGGGTAAACACGTCATCGTGCCTCTCGTAGGCCGTGAGATTCCAGTCATCGAGGACTCATACGTAGACATCGAGTTCGGTACAGGTTGTCTGAAGGTGACTCCAGCTCACGACATCAACGACCATGCACTCGGCTTGAAGCACGGACTGGCAACCATCGATATCTTCAACGACAACGGAACCATCAGTGAGGCTGCCGGCATGTATGTGGGCATGGACCGCATGGACGTGCGCAAGCAGATCTCTGCCGACCTGCAGGAGGCTGGCCTCATGGAGAAGATAGAGGACTATAATAATAAGGTAGGTTTCTCAGAGCGCACCAATGTGCCTATCGAGCCTAAGCTCTCTACACAGTGGTTCCTCAAGATGCAGCACTTTGCTGACATCGCCCTCGCACCGGTCATGGACGACGACATAGAGTTCTACCCCAAGAAATATAAGAACACCTATCGCCACTGGCTGGAGAATATCAAAGACTGGTGTATCAGCCGTCAGCTGTGGTGGGGGCATCGCATACCAGCCTACTACTTCGACAACGAGGGCAAGAAGGACTTCGTAGTGGCTGAGACCGCAGAGGAGGCTTTGAAGCTCGCACAGGAGAAGAATGCCAACATCAAGGCCGAAGACCTGGAACAAGAGAGCGACTGCCTCGACACATGGTTCTCTTCATGGCTGTGGCCTATCTCTCTCTTCGACGGCATCGAGCACCCAGACAATGAGGAGATCAACTACTACTACCCCACCAGCGACCTCGTAACAGGTCCGGACATCATCTTCTTCTGGGTGGCACGTATGATCATGGCTGGCTACGAATATCGTGGCAAGATGCCTTTCAAGCACGTGTACTTCACAGGTATCGTTCGCGACAAGCTCGGCCGTAAGATGAGCAAGAGCCTCGGCAACTCTCCTGACCCTATCGACCTGATCGATAAGTTTGGTGCCGACGGTGTACGCATGGGTATGATGCTCTCTGCGCCTGCAGGCAATGACATCCTCTTCGACGAGAGCCTCTGCGAGCAGGGACGTAACTTCAACAACAAAATATGGAACGCCTTCCGCCTCGTTAAGGGTTGGGAGACAGCAGATATCGAACAGCCTAAGAGCGCAGAAATCGCAGTGAAATGGTTTGACGCCAAGCTCAAGGAGGTGAACGAGGAGATGCAGAAGCAGTTTAAGGACTACCGTATCTCTGAGGCTTTGATGACTGTATATAAGTTGTTCTGGGATGAGTTCTCATCTTGGTACTTGGAGATGGTGAAGCCAGCCTACGGTCAGCCTATCGACCAGAAGAGCTACGACGCTACCCTGCGTTTCTTCGACGCACTGCTGAAGATGCTGCACCCATTCATGCCATTCATCACCGAGGAGTTGTGGCAGCACATCTACGACCGCAAGGAGGGCGAGAGCATCATGCGCGAGAAGCTGGAGATTCCTGCACCTACAGCCGAGGAACAGAAGTTGGCAGCCGACATCGAGGCTGTGAAGCAGATTATCGCCGGTGTCCGTACCGTTCGCAACCAGAAGAACATCGCTCAGAAGGAGCAGCTCTCACTCCAGGCAGTGGGCAAGAACGACTTCGAGGCTTACAACGACGTAACTCTGAAGATGGCCAACCTCGACAAGATTGAGGTCATCACCGATAAGAGCGCCGACGCATCCAGTTTTATGGTAGGTACCGACGAGTTTGCCGTACCATTGGGCGACCTTATCGACGTGGCTGCCGAGATAGAGAAGGCTGAGGCACAGCTCAAGCACCTTGAAGGCTTCCTGATGGGTGTGCGCAAGAAGCTCAGCAACGAGAACTTCGTGGCTCACGCTCCTGAGAAGGTGGTGGCTCTTGAGCGCAAGAAAGAAAGCGACTCTGTAGAGAAGATCGCAGCCCTCAAGGCTACTATCGAAGAACTCAAGAAGAAGTAACAGACTATTTTTTTTCAATGTTAAATGTTGAATGTTAAGTGTTAGACGAGGCTGCTCTTGCCATCTTAAGAACAAGACTTTACAAGGGCACCACGACTTAACATTTAACACTTAACATTTAACATTTTTCGTATCATGACAAGAAAGAAGCTTTTCACCTTATTTATATATGTATCCTTCGCCCTGATGGGACTGACGGGCTGCAACGACGAGGCTTTCGACATCGACAGCGTCAACAAGCAGACCTTGCTCATCATGTATCCATGGTCGGGAACCGAAAACTCGGCAGGACTCTACAGCGATATGGTCAACAACCTGAACCAGATAGAGAATGCCATCAAGAAGAACAAGGGACTAAAAAGCACAAGGGTATTTGTGTTTATGAGCACATCTGCCACAGAGAGTTCGCTCTTTGAGCTGACTTACAACTCAAGCACCTTTACTGTAGAGCATCAGATACTGGAAAACTATACCGGCACTGCCTACACCACTACGGAAGGACTGACAGACATCATCGGGGAGGTGAAACAGCAGGCAGAGGCACTCAACTATGCCCTGATTATCGGAGGACACGGAACAGGATGGAACAACATTTCCGACTGGACCGACTATCCCAACCAGGCCAAGAGAAAAGCTGCACTCAAGACCCGCTCTTTTGGCGGACTCGACAACACCTATGCCATCAACGTATCATCGCTGGCACAAGCCATCGAGACCAACGGCATCAAGATGCAGTACATCCTCTTCGATGCCTGCTATATGAGTAATGTGGAGACGGCTTACGAGCTGAAGGATGCCACCAACTTTCTCTTGGCTTCGCCCAATGAGATTATGGCAAAGGGACTGCCCTACGAGGATATCTGGAGCTATCTCAACACGACAACTCCCAACTACGCAAGCATCATCTCGTCGTACTGCTCTCATTACAACAGCACCTCTACCCCATACGCGAGCCTTGCTGCCATCGACTGCCGACAGATGGACAAGTTGGCTGCCATCATGAAGGAACTGAACAGCAAGTACACCATCACCACAGAACGCCTGGCTGGCGTGCAGACTGAAGACGGATACACCCCCAACCTGTATTACGACTTGGGCAACTATGTAGACAGTCTGAAGCCCAACGCCTCGATGAAGGATCAGTTTGCCACTCAGCTGAAAGCCACGGTAAAAGCCGCACAAAGCACCGCAGAAGTGTACAGCAACATCAATGCGACAACCATCACCGTCAAAGACTTCTCGGGGCTTACCATCAGCGACCCCAGTTCGCATCCCGTGGCTCTCAGAACCAAGAAACAGACCAAATGGTGGAAAGCGACGCATGAGGGAGAGTGAAGAGCAAAGAAGTTAGGAGGAAGTTAAAGAAAAACAAAAATAAACAGACAGAAACAATGGAATACTTCATCGTAGAAAACGGAAAGCAAGCCGGACCATTCAGCATAGCCCAGCTGGCAGAAAAACATATCAAGCCTGAGACCTTGGTATGGAAAGAAGGTATGGCAGACTGGACTCCAGCCTGGAAAATAGCCGAACTGAAATACATTCTCGCCGAAGGCAGTCAGCAAACAGGAACTGCAGTGCCTCCTGTTCCTCCTACAGCCAATCAGGCGGAAGAGATGAGTCAGCCTGCAGCAGAAACAGAGGAAAATGAGAACGGGAATGACAGCGACAAGAAGCCTAAGAAAAAGAAATCTTACTGGAAATTCTTCGTAGGACTCTTGGTTGTGATTCTGCTCATCCTGGCATTCACCAACCCCGGCAGAGACACTCATAAGCAAGCCGTAAAGGAGGAAGTCGGCAAGGTGATAGACAAGACTACAAACATCAGTGACGACTTCATCTTCGCCGAGGGCCTGCGCTCGTTTGCCAAGATGATCTCGAACAACATGATAGATGTTGCCTTCGACCAACTTTTCGAGTACCACAACTACATCATCTTCTCGAAAGGCACCGTCAGCTTCAATGGCAAAAGTCACAACGTAAGCTTCGGAATCCTGGGCAAAGTATACACCATCAATGCCGATGATGCCATCAAGGCAATGGAAAATGTGGAACTGCTCAACAGCAACGACTCATCTGAAAATGCTGATGACAATCAGTCGGCAAACAACTCTTCAGACAACACCAACCTGCAGTCACAGCTCGAAAACAAGACCAACGAGGCTATTGACAAACTGTCCGACAAGGTCAGCAAAAAGGTGGAAGACAAACTCAACGAAAAGTTGGAAGAACTCAACGACTCCTCCAATATCGACAAGATAGTAGACAAGATCCTCAGCTTGTTCTAACAGGCCTCCCTCTACGAAGTGGCAACACATATAAAAGCGACAATACATAAAAAAGCCCTACCCTCTTTAGCGGGGCAGGGCTTTTTTATCTCCATTAAGCACATAACTGCTGTCATATGACACTCATAAAAAAACGAAATAGGCTTCATGCTTAAACGAAATAGGCTTCGAGCTTAAACGAAATAGGCTTCGAGCTTAAACGAAATAGGCTTCATGCTTAAACGAAATAGGCTTCATGCTTAAACGAAATAGGCTTCGAACTTAAACGCAATAGGCTTCGAACTTAAACGCAACAGGCTTCATGCTTAAACGCAATAGGCTTCGAACTTAAACGAAATAGGCTTCATGCTTAAACGCAATAGGCTTCGAGCTTAAACGCAATAGGCTTCGAGCTTAAACGCAATAGGCTTCGAACTTAAACGCAATAGGCTTCGAGCTTAAACGCAGGTGCTTTCAATAGTCAATGAAAGCACTTGCGTTTTTCAAAAGAGAATTTCCTCCTGAAGTTTCACATTTATGTTATTCAGACTTCAACACCTCTCTCAACTTATCTACTCCAGGAAAAACGGCATGGGAATCGATACTAACCTTGCCACTGGCCTGATAGATTTTTACGTCAAGAACTGTAGCTTTCTTGTCGAGCGTCACACGCTCGATTTCTAATTTATGATTGTTGGAGGCGAAGAAGTAAGGACGCTCAACAACTCGCTTGGCTTGTGCCGCTGAAGAAACGACCAACATCAGAAAGACAACAAGCGATAAGGCTTTCTGACTGAAATGCATTGTTTTCATTTAATGTGTATATTTGAATTCTTTTTCCCTCAAAAAAGGAAAAGCTGAGCTATTCATAGTCATCAATCACAGAATTGACGAAATCCATCATGGGCTTTGCCACACGGAAGATGTCTGCCGACTTGCTGAGCCAAGCTTCATCGGCAAAGAAATCATCGGGCACACGGACCCAGGCACAATAGTCCTTCATCTTCAGATAGTCGAGAAACTCATAATCCTTGGGAAAATCCTTGGGAGCTTTCTTCAACATATTGACTCCGAAACCTTTGTCGCTTATCTCGTCATCGTCCTTCCATACACCCTCACCAGGATAACCGAAGGTATTGACAAACCTACCATTCTCCACAGCACGTCGCCATTCATCTATGTTGCCCATAATCTCGTTGCGGCACGAGGTAAGGATATTCGTTGGTAGACAGTAGGCACCGACTGCCAAAAGGCAATGACCAGGCTCTACATGAATATAGTAGCCACCACGAAGCGACTTCTTGCCGTGAGCACAAATGTAGGCTCCGAAATGGCGCTTATAGGGCGACTTATCGGAAGAAAAACGTATGTCACGATAGAAACGATACGTACAGTCTTTCACCTGCAAGTGGGCTATTTCGTCATCGAAACAGGCATAGTGGTCGATGGCCTTCCTGATGCCTTCCTCGAAATCAGACTTGGCTGCCAGATACTCTGCCTTGTGTTCCAGGAACCACTCACGGTTGTTGTGAGCAGCCACATCCTGCAAAAAATGATTGATCTTCTTGACATTCATCTTATCTGTATTGCTATAGTTTACTGTTTTTCAGACGTTTGGGACAATGCTCGTTAAAGAAGCACTGCTCGCATAGCGGTTTGGCACTCTTACATATATAGCGGCCATGCAACAGGAGCCAATGGTGCGCGTTGGGAATATCGGCTTCGGGAATGTTAGCCATCAGATAGTCTTCCACCTTTCGCGGACTGTCGGCCGTGGCAGGCACCAACCCCATGCGATGGCTGACACGATAGACATGCGTATCTACTGCCATGGTGGCCTTGCCAAACCACACGGCACGAATCACATTGGCGGTCTTGCGCCCTACTCCGGCAAGGCTCGTCAGATCGGCAGCCGACTCTGGCACCTCGCCATTGAACCGCTCCACCAACTGGCACGACATCTCTACGAGATGCTTCGCCTTGGCATTGGGATAACTCACCGAACGAATGAGTTCGTACACTTCATCCACCGTAGCCGCTGCCATGGAACGGGCATCAGGATAACGGGCAAAAAGAGCTGGCGTAACCATGTTGATGCGCTTGTCGGTACACTGAGCCGACAGCAAGGTGGCTACCAGCAACTGGAAAGCACTGCCAAACTCCAACTCGGTAGTGACACGGGGCATCTCCTGTCGGAAATAATCCAACACATATTGGTATCTGTCTTTGCGAAGCATAGTTTTTACACCTTATTATATATATAGCCATACAGCAATCCAGAAAGGAGCTGTATGGCTATCTGTAAAAATTTCTCTATTAAAAAAATAGAATCGTTATTGTACGTGTTTTAAGACTTACACCCGAAGGATTATTTCTTAGCAGGTGCAGCAGTATCGCTCTTCAACTTGCCCTTGTAAGCCTTGTTCAAGCCATTGATCACCTCGTTAGTGATATCGTAAGCCTTGTCGGCATAAAGAAGGTTATCGCCACTCTTAGACAAGATGATGCTGTACTTTTTGTCCTTGTTGTAGGCAGCCAGATAGTGAGCAATACTGTCGTGGAGAGCATTGTTGTACTTTGCCTGCTCGGCAGCAAACTCGTTGCTCAGACGCTGCTGCAAACCCTGCACGTCGTTGCTCTGCTTCTGCAAACCAGCCTGTATAGCCTCTGCCTGCTCGCGTGTGAGTGCATTCTGCTGAATCTTCTGCTGGAAGTTGGCAGCTGCTGCCTGCAAGTTCTGCTGCTTCTGTGCAAGTGTAGCCTGAATATTCTGACCCTTCTTCTCTAAGAGAGCAGAATACTCTTTGGCAAATGTATACTGTGTCATGATAGAGTCTACCTCTACATACGCAATCTTCAACTCTGCAGGAGCCTTGCTCTCAGACTTAGCCTCAACCTGTGGCTGCGACTTGTTGCATGATGCCAATGACAAGGCAGCAACTGCTGCGATAGCCATGAAGCCAAAAATGTTCTTTTTCATTTTCTTGTTATTTTAGTTTTTTATTATTTTATATCTTACATAATTTATTAAAGAGAGAATCCGTCTTCGTTCTTCACTCTTCACTTCCTCAATAGGCCTTTCCCGCTTGTCGTGCCTCGCGGTCCTGGTCTACCACACAATGAATACCCTGCTTGCGAAGTCCAGGATTGTCGTGGACATGCTGCGAGGAGAACTTGCCGTTCTTGCGAAAAATCAACTTCACGGATAATAAAGCTACAGATATAGCAATTATTAACACGCTAAATAGCAATATCTTTATCATTTTTATTACTTTTGCAGTGCATTAGATTGCACATTTGGATGCAAAGGTAATATTTTTCAAGCAAAGTTCAAAATAAAAATACATAAAATGACTAAAAATGATTTGAAACCTGCTCGAGTTTTCGAGCAGTTTGCTAAAATCAATCAGATTCCACGTCCATCAAAGCACGAGGAACAGATGATTGAGTACCTGAAAGAGTTTGGTAAAAGCCACAACTTGGAGACTGTTGTCGACAAAACCGGCAACGTGATTATCCGCAAACCCGCCACTCCTGGCTATGAGGACCGAGAGACGATTATCCTGCAGAGCCACATGGACATGGTGTGCGACAAGCTGGTGGATGTAGACGTTGACTTCACCAAGGATGCCATACAGACCTACGTGGACGGAGAATGGATGAAAGCCAAGGGCACAACTTTAGGTGCCGACGACGGAATAGGCTGCGCCATTGAGCTGGCTATCCTCGACTCTGATGACATCGAGCACGGACCTGTGGAGTGTGTCTTCACACGTGACGAGGAAACTGGACTTACTGGTGCACACGGCATGGAGGCTGGTTTCATGAAAGGCAACATGCTCATCAACCTCGACTCAGAGGACGAAGGACTTATCTTCGTTTCTTGTGCCGGTGGACAGACGATCCATGCCACCTTCGACTTCTCTCGCGAGAAGGCTCCTGCCGGATATTTCTTCCTCAAATTGAGTATCAAGGGACTGAACGGAGGCCACTCGGGTGACGATATCGACAAGAAGCGCGCCAATGCCATCAAGATTCTGGCCCGTTTCCTCTACATGGAAATGGAGAAACAAGAAGATGGCATCCTCTTGGCAAGCTTCAACAGCGGAAAGATGCACAACGCCATTCCTCGCGACGGACAGGTTGTGTTTGCGGTAAAGAACGAGGCCAAAGAGCAGGTTCGTGCTGACTGGAACATCTTTGCCTCTGAGGTGGAAGACGAGTTCCATGTTACGGAGCAGAGCATGCACTTCAGCATGGAGAGCACTGATGCTGTGGACGTTATCGAAAGCCAGGTGGCTGACAGATTCATCATGGCACTGCAGGCTGTTGACAATGGGCCTCTCACCCACTGCCAGGACGAGGCCATTGCCGAAATGGTTGAGACTTCGAGCAATGTGGCAAGTGTGGCAACTACCGAGGACAGCATCGAAATTGTTGCTTCTCAGCGCAGCAATGTGATGAGCAACCTCGACAATATGACCAATACGGTGAAGGCTGCCTTCCAGTTGGCTGGTGCCAAGATAAGTGTAGGCGACAAATATCCTGCATGGAAGATGCGTGCCAACAGTGCCCTGACCGACCTGACTGTCAAGAGTTACGAAAAACTATTCGGCAAAGAGCCTTTGGTAAAAGGAATTCACGCCGGTCTGGAGTGTGGTCTCTTCTCTGAGAAATATCCCAACCTCGACATGGTAAGCTTCGGTCCTACCCTTCGCAATGTACATACTCCTGAAGAGGCTCTGCTCATCCCTACTGTTCAGATGGTTTGGGATCACTTGCTGGAGGTTCTCCGCAACCTTCCCAAGAAGTAAAAGGACTGAGTCCACTTTAAAAAGTAGTTTTTGGTTCTTTTCCCCACAAAATGCCATTTGATTATCAGATGGTTACACATGAAGAAATGATCAAAAATGACTTTTTCAAGTGGGCTCAGGACTTAACTTTCGCAAATGGGAAAGTTAGAGTTCTGCAAAAAAACATACGATAAAAAAGGAGATTTTCCATATACGGAAAATCTCCTTTTTTTATGCGTGTAAACTTGGAAGTTTTAAAATGCTTATGAAATGTGCCGCTACTTCTTCCGCCGCAAACGTGCAAAGAAATCCTGCAACTGTCCTGACTTGACACCCATCGTCTGCAAACGGCGAAGGTCATCGTATGCCTCGCTCTTGCGACCTAAGCTGATGAGCAAGTCGGCATGATTGACCACATAGTCCTGACAGGTACTGTCGAGGCGCATTGCCTCGCCATAGTCATAAACCGCCAGGTCGAGCATGCCCCTCTCTTTCTCCATTCCACCACGGGCTGCATAAGCTACAGCGCTGTCGGGATATTGCTCTATCAGACTGTTGATGCCATCGTAAGCCTCGGTGAGATGTTGGTCTTTCTCGTTGAGAAGCGCCAGTCCCAACTGTGCCTGGAAGTTGCCAGGCACCAAAACAAGAAGGTTCTGATAGTCGAGACGCGCAAAGTTGTAACGCTTCAGTTTCTCGTTGACAAAAGCCCGGTAGAAAAGTCCCGCAATGTTGGTCTGATTGAGGAAGAGCACCTTGTCGAGCTCATCCTTGGCATAGTTCCATTGCTCCAACTGTATGTTCCATGCAGCCTTTTTCAGGCGCAGGTCTACACTGTCAGGATGATACGCCAGAACATCTGTGGCATGTGCCAAGGAGTCGCGCAAGGCTGCACCACCCTGCTGAGCCAACGCCTGGCCTCTGCCGCCAAGCAACAGGGCAAGCATAGCAGCAAGCACAAAAGGACGGTGTCCTCTCATTATGCGTTCTTTATCCAGTTAACAATCCACTCGCCAACCTCTGTTGTGCCATAGTGAGCACCGCCCTCAACCTGAATCTCAGGAGTGCGGACATTGGCATCGAGAGAAGCATCTACTGCCTTGCGGATCAAGGCACCCTCCTCGTTCAAACCGAAGTGCTCGAGCAACATGGCTGCAGAAAGAATCTGAGCTACAGGGTTAGCCAGGTTCTTGCCAGCTGCCTGTGGCCATGAGCCGTGTACAGGCTCAAAGAGTGGAGTGTGCTCGCCTAACGAGCTGGATGGCTGCAAGCCCATAGAACCGGTGATGCAAGAAGTCTCATCGGTAAGGATATCACCGAAGGTGTTCTCTGTAACGATGACATCGAAGAAGGTAGGCTCTGTCAACACACGCATAGAAGCGTTGTCGATGAACATATAGTCGGTGTTTACCTCAGGATACTGTGGCTCCATCTCCTTGGCAATCTGACGCCAGAGACGAGAAGATGCCAATACGTTGGCCTTGTCGACTACGGTGAGGTGCTTGTTGCGCTTCATGGCGAACTCGAAAGCCACCTTCAGGATGCGCTCAATCTCTGGACGGGTGTAGATATCAGTATCGTAAGCCTTGTCATTGTCCTGATACTTCTCACCAAAATACATACCACCAGTCAACTCACGGATAACAACGAAGTCGGCACCCTTCAAGAGTTCATCCTTCAATGGAGACTTGTGGAGCAGGCAGTCGAAAGTAGCTACCGGGCGGACATTAGCGAAAAGACCCAACTTCTTACGCATGGCGAGCAAGCCCTGCTCAGGACGTACCTTGGCTGTAGGGTTGTTGTCGAAACGTGGATCACCGACAGCTGCGAAGAGTACAGCATCAGCATCCATACAGGTCTTGAAGGTAGCCTCTGGGAATGGATCGCCTACCTCGTCGATAGCATGAGCACCGCAGATAGCCTCATTGTAAGTAAACTCATGGTTGAACTTCTCTGCAATGGCCTGCATTACTGCTACGCCCTGCTTCATAATCTCTGGTCCGATGCCATCACCGGCGAGAACTGCAATGTTTAATTTCATCTTATTTGATTTTTTATTGTTTATTTTTTGAATGATTAAAGCTTTTGCCCTTACAGGGCGCATTGCTAAAATGCTATCTTATACCCAGGGTGTTGCCCTGGGCTAAGAGCTTCTGCCCCTTACCTTTCCCTTCGGCCGGTGACCGGTGGTTCAGGGCGTGCTGCTGAATAGAAACCTTCGGAGATGTTTGCATAATCTTCGGAGATGTTTGCATAATCTTCGGAGATGTTTGCATAACCTTCGGAGATGTTTGCATAACCTTCGGAGATAATTTATTAATCTTCGGAGATATTATTCCATATCAAGATTTCGAGGCGAGACAGCCTGTTCGTCGCTCTTATCAGCCTCGTACATATTGATCATTTTCAGCGTAGCCTTGATAGCAGCTTCTGTCTGGTCGGCATCCAAGCCTCGGGTGCGCCAGATACGGTCGCCTTCACGCCAGGTGATGACGGTCTGAACGAGAGCATCAGTACGACCACCAGGAGGAATGGTTACCTGATAGTTGTCGAGTTTGGGGAAAGTCTTGCCGAGCTTCACCTTGTAAATGTTGCGCAGCGCTTTCACGAAGGCGTCATACTGACCATCGCCAGAGCTCTGGTCTTCATACTCTTTGCCATCGATTTCCACCTTAAGGCTTGCTATAGGCTTCAAACCGTATGAGGTGGATACCATGTAACTTACCAGTTTCACTTTATCCTCCGGAGCACCATGCTTCAGTACATCACTCACGATATAGGGCAGGTCGTCCTGAGTTACCAGCTCCTTGCGGTCGCCGAGTTCGGTGATTCGCTTGGTCACCGCCTTGGTCTGTTCCGGAGTCAACTCCAATCCCAGCTCATTGAGGTTCTGGATGATGTTTGCCTTACCGGAATTCTTGCCCAATGCATACTCGCGATGTCTGCCGAAACGCTCAGGCACCAGGTCGTTGCAATAAAGCTTGTCCTTGTTGTCGCCATCAGCATGTACGCCAGCCACCTGGGTGAAGACATTGTCTCCAACAACTGGTGTATTCGGAGCCACGGCAATGCCGCTGTAACCTTCAACCAATCGGGAAATATCGTTCAATCGGTCTTCCTTGATGTTGGTCTTTGCCTCGAACATGTCCTTCAGAATCACCTGAACACTCGCTAACGGTGCATTTCCGCAGCGTTCGCCCAAACCATTCACGGTAACGTGAAGACCCTTGGCTCCGCTCAATACGGCTGCCAGAGAGTTGCTCACAGCCAAATCGTAGTCGTTATGGGCATGGAAATCGAAGTGAGAGTTCGGATAACGGCGAACCATCTGTCGCATGTATTCCACACACTGCAACGGGTTCAGAATGCCCAGCGTATCAGGAAGCAGGAAGCGCTTGATAGGCAACTTCACCAGCTCGTCCATCATCG
>OMCE01000423.1_pt1 | contig 21616 bp, 20 predicted proteins | sample 1644981 | NCBI WGS metagenome assembly OMCE01 (sample SAMEA103958151, study PRJEB25191) | human gut metagenome | reverse complement strand
CTATAACTTTGATCATTGCGATAGTGGTATCTCTTTAAATGTTGACACAAATATACGCAATTCTTCGGATATAAACTAATTTTCAACATCTACTTATTATAAACTAAATTTCACTTATGCAACCGCAAGCTAAACAACGCAATTCGAATTTGGAGTTATACCGTATCATCGTGATGCTGCTCATTGTAGCTCATCACTATGTTGTCAATTCGGGTATGATGGAAGAAATGGCGAAAGATCCATTAAGTAGTAGGAGTATATTTTACTACATCTTTGGAATGTGGGGAAAGATTGGTATCAATTGTTTTGTACTGATAACGGGTTATTTCATGTGCAAATCAAAGATTACCATCAGGAAGTTCCTTAAGTTATTCCTTGAAGTGGAGTTTTACAACATAGTCATATTCTTCATCTTTGTCTTATCCGGCTACCACGGATTTTCCATCAAGGAATTCTGCTATGCTTTGGTTCCAATGAGGCAAATTGCAGGCAATTTTACTGGTTGCTTTATGTGGTTCTATCTCTGTATTCCATTTCTGACAGTTTTGGTATCACATTTAGATAAGAAGCAGCATGGGTTGCTGGTATTATTATGTATGGCAATATATACAATGTGTAGCACACTACCTGGATTCGAGGTAACGATGAATCATGTATCATGGTATAGTGTATTGTTCTTTATCGCCTCTTACATTCGCTTTTATGGGCTTCTTCCACGTGCTTCTACGGCAATCTGGGGGGGCATATCTCTATTATTGATGGCAATTTCTATCGTAAGCGTGTTAGCAACAGTTTATATAGATTTCCATTTTAATAAGCACATTTGGGCTTTCAGCTCGGTATGTGATGCTAATGTGTTCTTAGCTGTATCTGCTTCCATTCCATTGTTTATGTTTTTCAAAGACTTGAAGATGAAGTATCACAAATGGATAAACACAATAGCAGCCAGTACTTTTGGAGTTCTGTTGATTCATGCCAACAGTGATACAATGAGGCAGTGGCTCTGGAAAGATATAGTGGATTGCTCTGGATCTTTCTATCGCTCAGATACTTGTTTATATGCCTTGTTGGTAGTTTTGGCAATATTCTTCATCTGTATATTGATAGATTACGTAAGAATACATACCATAGAAAAATGGACTTTTAAAATTATTGATCGATATTTGAAATAATGGATATAAATAAAACAACTCGAAATCAGAGTTTTGATCAAGTAGCAGGTATCTGTATCATCTTTATGATTTTTACTCATATCTGCCAATTGTCATATCAAACAGGATGGCCTGTGTATATGAAATCTTTGGGAATTTTTTATTTCTACATGTATTTCTTTTTCATGAAATCAGGCATGTTCTTTCATGAAAAATCAATTAAGGACTGCATTCGCAATAATGCAAGACATTTACTGATGCCTTACTTCTTATATATGTTGATAGGTCATATCGTACATTGTATTAGCATATATGTTAAAGAGGGGTTCTTGCCTTTATCAAGTATCTTTATTCAGCCTTTGTATGAGATTTATTCTTGGGGCTCAAGTATAGGAAATCTACCATTGTGGTTCTTGTTATGTTTGTTCTTGGTCAAAATAAACTACAATATCTTAGTTAAATTGCATGTCAATTCTATTGTGATATTGCTGATATCATTTGCAGGTGCAGTGTATTTACAGTTTTCTGATATGATAATAGGAGATTATCAAGTTCCTTACACTATAGGAGCTTTTTTGATGGCAATGTCTGTATATTCTTTTGCGTTTCTTTTGCGTAAATTGACTGATATGGGGGGCAAATTTGGACATATATATTAGGGGCTATTTTTCTAATAAGTATTTATATAGGTAGCCCTGGTGTTGATATTCGTTCTAATAATTGTAGTTCATTCTGCCTACCATGGTTCTTGTTTTCATTCCTGGCATGTATGTTCCTGTTGCGCCTCTTCGCTATCAAACCCTTTGCTATGGCTTGGTTAGGGAATGTTGGAAGGAATAGCATGACATATTATGTATGGCATTGGATTTTGTTGGATTTAGTATCAATATTATATTATATATTAGGAGGAGAGTCAAATAAAATATTATGGGGGTTGATGGTTTTGTGCTGTATTGTATTTCTGCCATTAATTCAGCATATAAAAACAAAGATTACATGTAAAAATTAAAATTGATGCCACAGGATAATTTAAAATATCAAACAAAGAAAGGATTATATTGGAAATTTGCAGAGCAATTTTCTAATTATGGAATTCAGTTTATTGTAGGCATTTTCATGGCTCGTATGCTGTCACCTGAGGATTACGGTTTGACGGCATTGCCAGCTGTGTTTATGGCTATTTCCGGAATATTCGTCAGTGGTGGATTTGGTACAGCATTGATTAGAAAGCCAGATTTGAAAGAGGAAGATCTTTCAACGGCATTCTATTATAGTATGGCAGTGGGTATCTTATGCTATGTCATACTGTTTATAGCTTCTCCGTGGATAGCAGACTTCTATAATGCACCAATCTTGACATCCCTGATGCGTGTTACAGCTTTGAGTTTCCTGTATTCCCCATTGGGTACAGTACAGGGTGTATTGCTCAATAAGCGATTGGACTTTAAAACACCAGCTAAAGTATCAGTAATTTGTCGAATACTATCAGGAGTTATAGGCATTGTGATGGCCTATACTGGTTATGGTGTATGGGCACTTGTCATTTCTGGTCTGATTTCAGGAATTGTAAGTATGCTGATAACTCTGAGTGTAGTAAGATGGTTTCCTAAGACAGGTTGGTCAAAGGATTCTTTTCGCTATTTATGGGGCTTTGGTAATAAATTGATGGGATCATGGCTATTAGGTACTGTTTATGAAAATATAGCTCCTATTATCATTGGTAAATATTTCAGCCCGGCTCAGTTGGGTATCTATAATCGAGCACAGGGTTATGCTAAGATGCCTTCTCAGAATGTAACAGGTACGTTACAGGGAGTAACCTTCCCGGTGTTGAGCCAGATACAGGATGATGAAGAACGATTGGCGAGAGCATATCGTAAGATGCTGCGCGTATCTGCATTTATTGTTTTTCCTTTGATGATGATGCTTGCAGCTTTGGCTCGTCCTTTGGTTTTAGCTTTGATTACTGCAAAATGGGAGGCATGTATAGTGTTGCTTCAGATTATGTGTCTCAGTATGATGTGGTATCCTATTCATGCCATCAACCTGAATCTTCTGGAAGTAAAGGGTAGAAGTGATTTGTTCTTCAGATTGGAGATCATCAAGAGAAGTGTAGGATTATTGCTGCTTATCTGTACACTGCCCTTTGGATTGGTTGCATTCTGCTGGGGTGGTGTAGCTGGCTCAATGGTCTCTCTCTTCATCAACACCTATTATACAGGTAAGATTATTCATGTAGGATATGTAAGACAGATGAAAGACTTAGCCCATATTTTATTGCTTTCTTTTACCATGTTTGGCGTAGTATGGGGCATTTTGCAGCTTATCTCCAATTCTTGGATACAGATCATAGCGGGTGGTATTGTCGGCGGAACTTTCTATTTGGCTTGCTCCTATATGTTTAAGTTTTCAGAACTGAAAGAGGTAAAATATTTAATGAGTAAAAAGAAATAAAGAACATGGCAAAGAAAATTATCATATATAATCAGACACTTTATGCAGGAGGCACGCTGGTGCTTTCTGCTCTCTGCAAAACTCTTCGGGAGATGGGCTATGATGCAAGAGTCATGTTCATCAATCATTTCCAGTCATCGCCTACAGATACTTTTGGTTTTAAATCATATATCTGGAAGACATTGATTAAGAACTATGCTTCTTATCTTTGGCATAAGGTGTTCCCCAAAAGCAAGTTTTTGAAAGCTAATATGCTTCCTGATATGCCCTTGACAACCATGCGTGGCATCAAGATACAATACAATCCATTCTTCAGTAAGCGTAATTCTATAGTGATTTATCCAGAAACCTTATATGGTAATCCTTTAGAGGCAGAGAATGTGGTCAGATGGTTACTCTATTTCCATCGCTTTAAGGATGTAGAAGGTGCTTTCGGAAAGAATGACTTATTTGTATGTTATCGTGATATCTTTAATGATCCGGAATTGAATCCATCAGAAGTTACTTTGAAGGTCAACTATTTCGATGACCAACTTTATCGTCAATATAATTTCGGTCCTCGTTCAGGTAAATGCTATATTTTGCGTAAGGGTAAAAGCAGAAAGGACTTGCCTGAGCATTTTGATGGACCTGTATATGATGATGATATGTCTCAAGAAGAACTGGTCGAGATGTTCAACGAGCATGAGTATTGCTACAGCTACGATACCCAGTCATTCTATTCTGCGATAGCTGCGATTTGTGGATGCAAGTCGGTAGTTGTGATGGAACCAGGTAAAACAGAAAAGGACTATTTGGGTAAAGGTGAAACTCATTATGGCATAGCTTATGGCGATACGACAGAACAATTGGAATATGCAGAAAAAACAAAAGAACTGCTGATAAAATCCTTGGATTATAAGGATAGAAATGAAGCAAACGTTAAAGCTTTCATTCCTGTATTAGAAGAAAAATTTGGCAAAATTAAAAGAATATAGGTTCTATGAATATGGCAAAATATACTTTTTTACTTCCAGCCTTTAAGCCTGATTTTTTCGAGTTGGCATTGAGAAGTATTAAATCGCAGACATTGAAAGATTTTAAAGTGCTGGTATCAGATGATTGTTCACCATACGATTTGAAGTCAATATATAGTAAGGTGTGTGGTGATGATGAGCGCTTTACATATCGTCGCAACGAGGTGAATATGGGAAGCAAAAGCCTTGTATCTCATTGGAATCTTCTGGTGGATATGTGTGATACTGAGTATCTGATTCTTGCCAGTGATGATGATGTTTATGAGCCAACATTCCTGGAAGAGGTGGATAAGTTGGCACAGAAATATCCTGAGGTAGATTTGATAAGGGCTCGAGTAAAGGCAATAAATGAAAAGGACGAAATGATAGAAAAGGATGCCATTTACGAAGAATATGTAGATGGATTGGACTTCCTTAAACAGAAGCATTTCAATAATGCGCTTCGCTGTATAGCTAATTATGTATTTAGAACATCAGAATTGAAAAAGCATGGTGGATTCGTAGAATTCCCTTTGGCATGGTATAGTGATGATGCTACAGTCATGATGATGTCTGCACATGGAGCTGCTAATACGAAGAATATGCTTTTGAATTTTAGAAGTTCGTCCATCAGCATTTCAAGCAGAAAGTTGAATAAAACTGATGCTTATAAGAAAGCTTTGGCAACTATACTGTTTGATACATGGTTCCAAGAGAACATTGAAAACAGACTTATGTCATACGTGCAAAATGATTATACCAAAAGGGTACAAAATTTTGTGAATCATGTTCATGGTTCTTTCATGTATCAGATGTTTAGCTTTTTCTCTTCCAATTGTAAATCTTCTGACTTTAGAAAGTTGCTTTCTCATTATAAGGGAAATATGAAGAAAAGCCGTCTGTTGTATAATTACATAAGATCAAAGATGAAATGATGATGGTAACAGTTTTAATGCCGATATACAATGCAGAGCGATTTCTGCATGAGTCAATAGGCTCTCTATTGGCTCAGACAAGCAATCAATGGAAATTGATTTGTATTGATGATGGTTCAACGGATTCTTCAAAAGCTATTGTTGAGGAATATTGCAAGAAAGATTCTCGTATCAAGTTAATCTGCCAGGAGAATGCAGGACCAGCCGTGGCTCGTGCCCGGGCTATAGAAATTGTTGATACGGAATATGTGTCTATTCTTGACAGTGATGATGCGTATGCTCCTGATTACGTGGAGAAGATGCTGGCAAGAGCGGAAGAAACTGATGCGGATATTGTTGTACCTGATGTAGAATATTTCAATGCAGGGAAAATAGTACAATCAAATCAATTTACAACTTTCTGCTTGTCACCTGATATGCTGATAACTGATGGTAAGCAAGCTTTTTCTATGACCATTCCATGGAAACTTCATGGTTGGATGATGATTAGAACCTCTTTGGCAAAGAAATACTATACAGTACAACAGGCTTCATACAGCAAGTTTAATTCTGATGAGTATATTACACGCTTATTGTATTTAAAAAGCAGCAAGGTAGCTTTGTGTTCTTCTGTGTATAAATATCGTGTAGATCCTAATTCCATCACAAGAAAACCGTCTTTAAAAATGATGGATTACTTAGATAGTAGTTTAAGATTATTAGATATAGCAATTCACGAAGGTTTAAATAACCCAATAGTAGTGAAAATATATAATGATTATTATACTACTTATTTAAATCTGAATAAAAAATGTATAACCAACTTAAAAAGGAATGAACAACTGAAAGCTAAAGAAATTCAACGCTTGTCTTTTGAAAAATTCAATAGGGCATTTCAATGGAGTAGGTTGCATGGTTCATCACTTCGAACAAAAGTGAAATTTGTCCTTTTTATATTTAAAGAAAAACTTGTTTTTGCATTTAATTAGTTGCAGTAAATATGAATAAGGTTTCTATAATCATACCAGTTTATAATGTAGAAAAATACATTGAGGACTGCTTGATGTCTGTTGCAAAACAAAGCTATCCTTTTATTGAGATAGTTTTAATTGATGATTGCGGAACAGATAGTAGCATGAAGATCGTTGAAAATACTTTGAAAAAAATAAGCAGAGAGGGACTTGATTTTACGATTGTTCACCATAAAAAAAACGAAGGTCTTTCGGTAGCAAGAAATCATGGAATTGATTCTGCTAAAGGCGACTTTATCTTATTTTTAGATAGTGACGATATGCTTGAGCCTCTTTGTTTGGAAAAAATGGTTAGAAGAATCGAAGAAACAGATGCTGATGTTGTTATGTGTAATCATAGAACGGATGACGAAAATCGTACATTAGGTGGGTATTTATCTGCACCTGTTGATGAGTTGATTTCTAAAGAAGACTGTTTCCGTGGGTTAGCAAAATGTTGGTTTAATGTTATGGCATGGGGCAAACTTCTTAAAACTTCTTTTATTAGAAAGCATCATTTGTATTTTGAAGAAAATATAATGAATGAAGATGTATTATGGACTTTTCAGTTATGCATGGAAATAAACAAAATAGCTTTTGTGCATGAAGCTTTATTTTACTATCGATATAATTCTCAGTCAATAATGTCCTCTGCAAAAATAATCAAAAAGGCAAATTCTGCAGAAATTATATCTCGTAAATATAGTGAAATATTGGATAAAAAGGTAGAGTTTCTGGGAAATAGAGATGTTTATATTGTACTTATGAGACAAATAATTTTGTATTATACGATAATTGCTCAAAACTTTGGGTTTAAACACTATATGCAAAAGATATCTTTATTTGGTAAATATTTGTATAAAAAGTCGTTTTTCCCTGGTTTTAGAGTGCCTTTGCCTATCACTTACAAGCTTTGGAGTTTATTATATTATATGCCTGTTATGTTACAGGGAATATTATCATATGCATTAATAGTTATTCAAAATAAAAAACATAGTTAATTATATGAGGAGAATTTTGACAGTAAGAAATATACAAGATTGGCCAAGTTGGGATCTTGTTTATGAATGGGAAGATGTGTTGTCGAAGGAAATGAAAATCCCTTTGCTATTAGAAAATACAAAATTTACTAATAGATATATCAGGAAAATTTCCGGAATCTATGCTCTTCGAAGAATAGGTTGTAAGATATTTGCATTTGAGATGGGACCTGAAATTCGCCCTGGTTTTAGAAATGCGCGTAATTATAAATCCTATTATCCTTGTATCATTGATTTCTTTTTAACAAAGGATGATATCGCTGCTTTTGAAAAACAATATAATAACAATAGAGTGGTGTTTATTAGTAGCAAAGAAGCTTATGATGTCTTAAAAACGGAGAATTGTCGCTTAAATATTTGTCACCTTCCTTTATCTTTATCTGATAAGTATAGAATCTCACCCAAAACTCATTTTGAAAAGAAGTACGATTTAGTGTTGGTGGGGCGTCAAAATCCAGTCCTTTCCAAGTATCTTGAAATGTATTCGCAAGAACATCCTGATTTGTATATAGCCTATAGAAAAATGGAGAACAACAAGTTCTTTTATTTTACTAATAAAGGAGAAAAATTAGGTGATATAAATACAAGAGAGCAATATATGCAATTGTTGCGTTTGGCAAAAGCGAGTCTGTATTCAACTCCTGGGATGGATGATGATTCTGGCAGGACAAGAGGGTATAATCAAGTAACACCAAGATTTCTAGAAATGTTAGCATGCGGAGTGAATCCTGTTATGAGATATGCGGATAATAGTGATACTCGCTATTTTGAGTTGAGTAGTTTTGGTTCTTCTATAGATACTTATGATGAATTTGTAGAGGCACTTGAAAATGCAGTAAAAAATCCTGCAGATATGAAAAAGAATGCTTTGTATTTAGAAAAGCATTATACATCTTGTATTGCAGAAAAGTTAAATGATATAATGAAATAAAATGGAAAAAATAGCAATAATAGGAGCAGGTATTTCAGGTTTGTCTGCTGCTCATTTTTTAAAAGACAAATTTAAAGTTACTCTTTTTGAAAAAGAAAACAAACCAGGTGGCTTAATAAAGTGTGAGCGAATAAATGGAAGTCTTTTTCATACTTGCGGAGGACATGTTTTCAATTCGAAAAGAACAGATGTCTTAGATTGGTTTTGGTCAGTTTTCTCTTCTGATACGGAATTTGACAAAGCTGATCGCAACTCAGTTGTCATTATTGATTCTTTTGGTTATAATAATTTTGCAGTTCCATATCCCATTGAGAATCACATGTATATGTTCAATAAAGAAATTCAATTTAAATTTATCGAAGATTTAATCTTTATGGCTCAGAATAAGGAAACGGAGCCTAATAACTTCTCGGAATTTCTTAAACTCAAATTTGGTGAGACTCTATACAATTTGTATTTTAAACCATATAACGAAAAAGTATGGCGAAGACCATTAGAGACAGTCTCGCTTTCATGGTTGGAAGGAAAACTTCCAATGCCATCTGTTCAGGAAATGATGTTTAATAATATGAATCACGTAGAAGAAAAAGCTTTTGTGCATTCTACATTTTGGTATGAACGTAATAACGGATCTCAGTTTATTGCAGACAAGTTAGCAGATGGCCTTGATATTAGGTATAATTCATCAATTGATGATATATCCTACATTGAAAATAATTGGATGATTTACGGAGAAAAATTTGACAAAGTCATATATTGTGGCAATGTTAAAGATATGGTTAATATTGTTCGTGGTGTAGATATAGATAAATTTAAGCCTGAGATAGACAAGTTAGAATATCATGGAACAACAGCTGTTTTCTGTGAAATAGATAAGAATCCTTATTCATGGATTTATCAGCCTAGTGCAAAACATGAAAGCCATCGAATTATTTGCACAGGTAATTTTGCTGATTCTAATAATGGGGATATTGTTCATAAAAACAGAATTACAGCTACGATAGAATTTACAGATTTTATAGATAAGGAACATATTCTTGCAAATTTGCAAAATATGCCTTTTAACCCGTCTTATATAACTCACAAATATAATCAATATACATATCCTATACAGCATGCTGATACTCGAAATATTATTAAGCAATTGAAAACAGCATTAGAACCATCTGATTTTTATTTCACTGGTCGTTTTGCTGATTGGGAATATTATAATATGGATGTCGCTATTGGGGCTGCCAAAGATTTATGTAAAAGATTAATGTAATGTGTCCTTTTTTCACTATAATAATACCTGCTTATAATGCAGAAAAATATCTGGGGTTTGCTATTGACAGCATTCTTGAACAGTCATTTAAAAACTTTGAATTAATAATCGTAAATGATGGGTCTAAAGATACTACTTTATCTATTTCAAAGAAATATGAACAAGAATACGACAATATACGGTTAATAGACAAAAAGAACGAAGGCGTGTCTGCTGCTCGTAATGATGCAATAGCTTTATCTAACGGTCAATATCTTATATTTGTTGATGCTGATGATATTATTTATCCTGATGCATTGCAAAGCTTGTTTGATATCTTGAATCGTGAGCCTTTGGATTATTTACGCTTTGAATACCAGACTATAGATAAAGATAGTTTGCCTCTTTTCCCTAATTACGAATCTAAAAGGAGAAAAAAATGGGAATTTCGTAATGTTGATGCAGCAACTTGTATTCTAAATATAATAAGAAATGAATTCTTTTCTTGTGTCGGAGTATATAAGAAAAGTATTATAACTGATAACAACTTGCGTTATCTAAATGGTTGTACTTATAATGAAGATACTTTATTTATGATGGAGTATTTTCAACATAGTAAATCACATTCGTATATTTCAAATATTATATATGGATATAGAAAGATAGATACTGCTGTTACAGCACATTTTTCTGATAAAAATTTTAATGATGTGGAAAATGTCATTAAGAAAATCAAATTATTAGGTAATACAACAGATAAGTTTATGAATACTGCTATAAAAAAAACTATTGAAACATTATCCTTGAGATTATTGTTACATAATAGTGAGCAGTTTTTAAATGATTTGCCTTCCATTAATATTTATTGTAAGAAATCTCCAATCTTGTTTGAGTGGAAAATTATAAACAGTTTTGGGGTGAGAGTTGCTTATAAGATATTTCCTATTATAAATTTGATTAAAAGAATTATAAGGAAAATAAATTATTTATTTTAATAGTAACAATGGATAAAAACATGAATGTTTCTATGGCTCGACAGTTAAAATGGAGTAATTTAATTGCTTTTTTTATATTGTTTCTGCTTCTTCCACCTTTTATCGGCTTGCCAGTATTGATAGGCTATGTATTGGTAAATGAAAGAGAAGGAAAGTTAATATACTATCTTTTATTTATGTGTATAGCAGCATATTTTTCGGCAATTAATGCAACAAAAACTCCAGGTTCTGGTGGAGACCAATTTAGATATTGCATAGCATATTTAAATGTTCCTACAATTGGTTTTTGGAAATCATTGATATATATATATGGAAATGAATATATGCAAGATCCTAGTAGAACTAAAATTTCAGGAGAATTTATGAATGGAATATATAACTATATTGGTTATTATATAACATTTGGTAAGTATTTTCTCTTTGTATTCATATATACTTTTATAGAATATATGTTGATATTTATGGGATTTTTTAAGTTTTGTCAGAATCTTAAAAAGCCCCATATTCCGATAATATGCGGTGTATTAATTCTCGGTTTTTTCTATTTGTTTTTTCAATATACTTTACATATTCAAAAGCAATTTTTCGCTCAAGCAATAATGATGTATATATTAGGTTGTTTGAGTTATGAGGGTAAGATGAAACCGAAACTTTGGGTGTTGACATTTGTTGCTTTATTTACACATGCATCAATGATTTGGTTTTTTCCTTTCCTTTTTATAGCTAAATTTAGAAGACCTTTAAATCGTAATAATTTGCTGTTTTTATCGATGATTTTTGCAGGATTAATATTTTTAGCTCCTTCTATAGCAGGAGATATGACGGCAGGAACTGATAAAAATGCATTATCTTATAGTGTTGGTCGTGTTGCCAATGCAGAGAATGATAATGATGGTATGTCATTAAATATGATGCAAGTAATTGTTGTTGGTATTCCAATTGGATTGATAACGATTAAGCAATTATTCCTAAATAAAAAGGACTTAAAAGGTTATTCTGCATTTATATTAAATGTGGTATTAATGCTTTTATTGTCAATTTTTGCAATGAGTAAGCAACCGATTGCGCAATATCGTTATTTTATGATGATATTTGCATTTATGCCTTTTGTGTATCCTTTTGCATTTAAGAATATTAAAATACGTAATGTATTTCTGTATAGTTTATCTATAATAATGATTGTCTGGTTTTATTTTCAATTCGAGAAGATTATTTATGAATATGCTTCTGAGGTGGAAATTGTATCGATCCCCCCTCTTGTTTTAACTTTCTTTTATAATTTTGGATTTTAATTATGCATATAGTTTATGTCTGCCGAGAATATCCTCCTACTCTCCGCGGTGGAGGTATTGCTACTTATATAAGGCTAATTGCCCAAGGTCTTGTGGAAAGAGGTAATAAAGTAACAGTAATATGTGCATCTGATGATACTCGCACATCTTCTGATTACAGAGATAAAGGTGTAAGAGTTATTCGATTGTCTGGTGGTGATTTCATATTGCCATCTGTTGAATCAACTTCATTGTTGAAAAAATTTCGTTTTATATATCGTTTTAATTCTTATCGTAAGAAAATCAGAGAAGCCATACTTGAATTAGATGATATAGATATTATCGAGGTTGCGGATTTTGGGGCTGAGAGCTATTTCTTGAAAGGTATTAATGCGCCTGTAGTTGTTAGACTGCATACTCCCTCTCTCTTTGATAGAACTACTTTAGGTATAAAAAAGTATCAGGGCAAGGATAAATTATTTCAGTTTATCGGAGAAAGAGAAAAATACATATTGAAACATGCTGATTTCCTTTCTTCATGTTCTGAATCTTTAAAAGAATGGACGATACAAAATCTTGGAGTTGATAGCAATAAAATAGAGGTAATCTATAATCCTATTGAACTTCCAACGCATAAAGTAGAGCTTAAATCCTCTACAGTAAAACCTACTATTGTATTCGTTGGTACTATAAGTGATGTAAAAGGATGCGGTGATTTGTTTGAGGCAGGAAAACTCCTTGCAGAGAAAAATGTGGATTTTGATATGTTTTTCTATGGTAAGATGGGTGAGTTTGCAGAAAATCTTAAAATGAATGAACAGAGTTATCCATGGTTTCATGTAATAGGAAAAATTGAACGAGAGAAATTATTCTCTATTTATTGTAATGCATCTGTAGTATGTTTTCCTTCATGGTGGGATAACATGCCTATGGTCTGCTTAGAAGCTATGGGCGTTGGAGCTGTTGTTTTGGGTAGTTCTTCTGGTGGAATGAGCGAAATTATTCAAGACAGCATTAATGGTTATTTAATAGAGCCTCATAATGTAAATCTTCTTGCAGAGAAATTACAATTTTTGATAAATTTAGATAGTAAAACAAAAAAGCAAATTTCAGATAATGCTAAGAAAAGAATTGAAAATGATTTCTCTTTGAGAACAATAGTAGATAAAACAATAGATTATTACAATAGAGTTATAAATAAATTTAAAAATGAAAATACTATATACTAATCCTATTTTTTTATATTACAGAATACCATATTACAAGCGTCTAAGAGACCTTTTTGGCGGTGAGTTCTATGTTCTGTATTCTGTGAATAGATATAAACAAAGGAAAGAATGGGTAGGGGTTTTGGATAAGATTCCTGAAGCTTTAGGAGATAATGCTATCCCTTATGAAAAGGAAAAAATATTCGATACCTATACCAAATCCTTTAATAGATGCTCTTTTGAACAAGGTGGAAAGAAAATCCCTTTTCCTATAGGTTTGTTCTCTTTAATCAGAAAACAAAAACCTGATGTACTCATTACTGAAGGTTTTTTTCAATGGACACCACTTATTCTCTTTTATGGATTCTTGTTCCATAAACCTGTGTTTATCGGTTATGAGCGTACATGTTATACGGAACGTAATGCGTCTTGGTTTTTAAAAATGCATAGAAAGATATCCAATTGGTTTGTAAAAGGGTATATTGTAAATGGAACAGAGACAACGAAATACTTGGAGACCTTAGGTATAAAACGTTCTAAGATTTTTGTTGGTGGTATGTCTGCTGATAGTAAAATGTTACAGGATAAAATAGCAAATTTCTCCATAGAGGAAAAGTTACAGTTTAAGTCTATGTTTGTGTCTGGTGATGGCATTTTATTTCTATTCACAGGTAAACTTTGCGAACGTAAGGGTGTTTCCTATTTATTAAGTGCTTGGTGCGAGCACATAAAAAAATATCCAAATGATATTTTAATATTAGTAGGTGCAGGAGATTTAGGAGAAGTCCTAAAAGAAAAATATGCTCTTATAGATTCTATTAAGTTCGTTGGGGCTGTACCATATTCTGATATATATAAGTATTATGCCATAGCTGATGTATTTGTTATCCCTACTATTGAAGATAATTGGAGTCTGGTTGTGCCTGAAGCGATGTCTTGTGGACTCCCTGTGGCAACATCAATATATAATGGATGTCATACTGATTTGATTTATGAAGGCGAAAATGGTATTACTTTTGATACATTCCAGCAAGATAGCATTGTGAAAGCATTAGATTTCTTTCATCACCGTAATCTGAAAGATATGGGTGAGAAATCGAAACAGATAGAGACTACATTTAATACTGAAAATTGTGCCCGTCGAACATTTGATGCAATTGTAAGTCAAGTAAAAACTAAAGATTAGAACAATATGAAAATAGCATTAATATGTAATACTTATATTAGAAATTATGGAAGTATTTTGCAGTCTTTGGCAAGTTATAAGGTGCTTCAAAATTTAGGAAACGAGGTTAAAGTCGTCAATTATAAAGACTACCCAACGTCCAAGGCAAAAATGAAAATTTTCTGGTATGTGAAATTACCTTTGATTCTTAATCCAATAACATTGATTGCAAAAATTAAGAAAGAATTTCGTTCCAAAGCTAATCCTGATTTTTTTAAGATTCGTAGGAATAGAGAAATGAGTATGGATTCTTTCGTTGTTAAACATTTTGATTTTACTGCAGCATGTGATTCCATTGAAGAGGCAAAAAAAGAAATTCTGAAGATGGATACAGTCGTTGTTGGAAGTGATCAGCTTTGGGGGCCTGTTGACATTTTGCGTGATTATCACACCCTTTCGTTTCTACCAGAATCATTTAAGAAGGTTTCCTATGCAACAAGTTTTGGTGTAGCAAAACTACCTGAATATGTAAGTGCTCAAGCTTCTTCATTTCTTAGAAGATTTCAGTATATATCTGTAAGAGAAGATTCTGGTGCAGATATCGTTGAACAGTTGATTGGAAAAAGACCTTCTGTTGTTGCTGATCCAACATTATTGCTTAATGGAGAACAATGGAGCAATCTGTTAGGAAATGAAAGAAAAGTGGATGAAAAATATATTTTTGCTTTTTTCTTAGGCGGCAATAAAGATCATCGAGAGTTTGTAAAGAGAGTGAAAGCAATTACGGGATTGCAGATAGTTTCCATGCAACATGTCGATGAATATATTGATGCAGATGAAAATTTTGCAGATTTTAATATCAATGATGCTTCACCTGCAGAATTTGTAAACTTGATTAAACATGCTGAATTCATATTTACAGATTCTTTTCATGCAAGTATTTTTTCTATTCAGTTCCACAAGTTGTTCTTTACATTTGACAGATATAAAAAAACATCTTCTAATTCAAGAAATGGCAGAATAGCTTCTCTTTTTTCGCATTTGGATCTAAATGAGCGACATCTTTTAGGTAATGAAAATATTGATAAGTTACTGATTAAAAAGATTAACTATAATTTAGTAGATAATATCCTTGCCGAATGGAGAAAAAACAGCATTGATTATATTAAAAAAGCTTTGAAATAATAGATACGATGATTCATATTACAAATAAGTCAGATTGTTGTGGTTGTGCGGCATGTGAGCAGATTTGTCCCAAGAGTTGCATCACCATGGCACAAGATTCTGAAGGCTTTTTATATCCTACAGTAGATGAAAATGCCTGTGTAAATTGTGGAAAATGTGATAGTGTATGTCCTATTCATAACAAGAGGGAAGCACATAGTCTTTTGAAAGCATTTGCTTTTAATTTGAAAGATAAAGAGGCTCGATATGAAAGCGCATCAGGAGGTTTCTTTACTGCAATTGCAACTCATGTTATCAAATCTGGCGGTGTTGCTTTTGGTGTCGCTTTTAATTCAAAGATGCAAGCGGTAACTACTTTTACGGAAAAAGAAAATGATATCCAAAAATTTAGAAATTCTAAGTATGTACAAAGTATAATAGGTGATTCCTATAAACAGGTTAAGAATTTTCTTAAACTTGGACGATTGGTCTTGTTTTCAGGAACCCCTTGTCAGGTTCAGGGCTTATTAAATTTCTTAGGTAAAACATATGATAATCTTCTTACTATGGATTTAGTATGTCATGGTGTCCCTTCTCCTAAGGTTTTTGATAAATATAAAGCTTATCTTGAAAATTATCATAAAGGCAAGTTGACTAATTATATTTTCAGAACAAAGCGGAAAGGATATAATGGGAAAGGGTATAGTTGTGCCAGTGCTGTATTTGATGATGGTAGTATTTTAAAAACAGAGGAGTTGGGTTCGAATTTCAGATTTATGAAAGAAGCTTTTTTTGCAGAAATCTGTTCACGCCCAGTATGCCATCAATGTAGTTTCAAAGATAAGGAGAGAGTTTCTGATTTTACCGTTTTTGATTGTTGGAGTGTGAAAAGAATGGCGCCACAATTAAGTGATGGATTGGGAACTTCTTTGTTGGTTGTAAATTCTGAATATGGAGAGCAACTTATTCCACAGTTAGAGAAATACAGTTTAATGAAAGTTGTAGATTTGGATAGAGCTATATTGCTTGATGGTTTGGTTATGCTTCATTCTGTTCCTGCTCATCCTCGCAGAAAAGAGTTCTTCGGAGATTTGGATACCTTAACCATAGAGCAACTTATGGATAAATATCTTACTCCTAAAGGTATGACTAAAATTAAAATCTATGTTAGAGACTTTCTTGATCATCTCGGCTTGTTGAGATATATAAGACACATCAAATATAATTTGAAAAATGATTAAAGTTTTTCATGTTGTTACTTCTTTAGATTTAGGAGGAGCAGAGCGTGTTGCTTTTAATATTGCTAAATCAAAAAGTCCAAATTTTGAATATCATGTGGTAGAGGTGGTACATTCTGATTCTCAATTCTCTCATTTAGTCATAGATGAGTTAGGAAGGGAGGGAGTCCGTTTGCATTTTTCTCCAATAAGAAATAAGAAACTCGGTATTCTTTTGTTTTGGTTATGGTTTATTCATATTTATATCAAATATAGACCAAATGTAATTCATTCTCATACCGAGATTCCTGATTTGGCTTTATGGTTATTCCGAAAAATAGCATGTCTTTTCTTCTGGATTAAAACAAAATATATCCGTACGATTCATAATACCCAGCTGTGGAATGAATGGGGAAAAATAGGTTCTTTAGTTGAACCTTATTATATTATCCATCATTCCAATTATGCAATTTCTCTATCTACCAAATTGCTTTATGAAAATAAATATGGAGCAATAGATGTTCCTTATATATATAATGGTATAGAGGAAATCGAGCAAAAAATTTTTAAGGGCATTGTAAAAAATAAAATAAATGTTTTGTTTGCTGGTCGTTTGGAATATCAAAAAGGTATAGATGAATTGATAGCTGTTGTCAAGGAACTTAAGAATGATACGCACTATCATTTTCATATTATAGGGGCAGGGGCTAAGGCTAAGGAAGTACGAGAGCAATTAGGTGCTTTGTCAAATGTGACTCTTTATGATAAGGTTTATGGGTTGTCCCAATATCTGTCTTCCTTTGATTACCTTTTTATGCCAAGCAATTTTGAGGGATTTGGCTTGATGTGTGCAGAGGCCAGTCTTGCTCATGTCCCGACAATTATTAATAATTGTGATGGGTTGAATGAGACTTTACCTAATGATTGGTTGCTGAAGGTTGATAATAATAATATCAATGCTTATGTTGATATATTTAAATCAATTTTACCTAAGCTGGATAAAGTTACTTTAGGAAATCAAGCGTATCATTTTGCAAAGGAAAAGTTTGGTATAAGAAAGATGCAACAAGAATATGAAAAGGTATATCAAAAGCTTGCTTTATAATATGTAGATATGATTAACAAAAAGACATTCAATAAGAACGTAACAAGCCAAATGAAGGCAATAGCTTTATTGTTGATGTTAGTGCATCACCTTTGGAGAGAGCCTGGTTTTGTGAGGTTTGAGCCTGTTGCTTATGGCAATATGCTGCTATCAATAGGCTTAATGTGCAAGATTTGTGTTGGCATATTCATGTTTCTTTCGGGCTATGGCTTGATGGCTTCAAGTTGTTCTGGGGGGGCAGATTATAGCATAGTTAATCGGTTAAAGAAAGTACTGTTGCCGTTTTGGTTCATTGTCGTTTTGGCAGCTCCTTTTATGCTGCTATACAATGATATTTTGTGGTATGATGTGGTGACAGATAGCCTGCTTCTTACCAGTAAGATGAATGGCTCATGGTGGTTTATGCAGACATACGTTATCTTTGTTATCTGCTTTCCGCTATTTGCTAAAAGCCTTCATTATAAAATAGTTTGGATTCCTTTGCTAATTGTATCTGTACTTTGCTTTCAACCTATAGCTACTGATATTAGAAAGTATAGTGATGCTGTGCATTATGTTCTGCATTATTTTCCTCTCTTTTACTCAGGTATGATAGCTCGGAAGCTTTCTCTGTTTGATTTGTTGGTTAAAAAGCGATGGTGGTTTAAGTTGCTCCTGATAGTAGTATTAGTGGTTGCTCGTTTTGCAACGGGATGGAATATACTTAACATAGTATTGATAATCGCTATGATTATGATTATAGTAGATGTCCAAGAATATATTACGGTAAGAGTGCTGAAAGTATTAAATTTCTTGGGAAAGATGTCTATGAATATGTGGCTTATCCATATGTTTTTTATCGCCTATGGTTATCATTTAACCAATCCTATTACTGATTTGGTATGGATATATCTGGAATCACTTGTTGCTGCGTATGTAGTTTGGAAAATATATAATAGACTTTGTGGGTGTATAAGATGAACATAATTTTATCAGATGTAAGTAGATATAAAGGGAGTAAAGGTATCTGGAAGGATGTTTTCAAGTATTATGTTACCAATCCTTCGTTCAGGGTTATCTTTTTACATAGGTTGTATCATCAATGGTATAATATCTTGTCTAAGATTCCTATGGGAAAGGGTATCTTCTCTCTTTATTATAAGCATATCTGTAGGCAATCTGGTATCCAACTTTCTCTTGGTGCAGAAATTGGAGAAGGGTTTAAGTTTGAACATTTTGGTGGTATTGTTATAGGCAGTATCAAGATTGGTAAAAACTGCAATATCTTCCATAATGTAACTCTTGGATATGCTGGTCGTTGGCAGAATGGGGGGTAGTCCTACCATTGGTAACAATGTTGTAATTGGGGCTGGTGCAGTAGTTGTCGGTAGGATAACTATTGGTGATAATGCTTTTATTGGTGCTAATGCATACGTGTATCAAGATATACCTGAAAATGCGGTTGTTGGTGCTATGCCAGGAAAGATTCTCTCCTATAATGGTACAAAAGGTTATTTTGGGCATTGATGCTGGTTATTAACTTATTCTGATGGTTAGCGTTATCTTAGATAAAGTTCGTACATTTATAAGATGTTAGATTTTGATAAACTGAAATCTCGCTTTCGGCAGTTCGGTAGCTGGAGGCTTGTCTGGCAATATATCCGTATGGGGGTGTTGTGGACGGGTGTCTGCGCCTTGGTACGATGTGCCTTAAAGGGGAAGTCCTTGAAGGCTGCTTATCCTGTGATTACTGAGAAAGTGGATAGGATTCTGATTCGGAAGTATCGCTATATCTTAGATGAGAGGAAGGTGAGGGATGCGGAGGATTCGACTCCTAATGATGGGGGCGTTCCGAAGATTGTCTGGTTCTCCTGGCTGCAGGGTATCGACCAGGCTCCTGATTTGGTGAAGGTGTGCTTGGCTTCGCAAAGGAAGTATCTGCCAGATTATGAGTTCAGGGTCTTTGATCTCAGTAATTACCAGCAATGGATTGAACTGCCAGAGTATATTGTCAGGAAATATAAGAAGGGTTTGATTCCGGCTGCTTCTTTCAGCGATTTGCTCCGCCTGTCGGTTTTGCAAAAGTATGGGGGTGTCTGGATGGATGCTACGGTGTTCTGTTCTGGTTTTGGAAATGAGAAGCTGCAGGGGCGATGGGATAGGATTATGCAGAGTGAACTGACGGTGTTCCGTTACTTCAAGCGTGGGGCTATGGCTCCTGTGGGGTTATCTACCTGGTTTTTTGCTGCTGTGCCTCATCAGATTGTGATTTCTTCTGTCTTGGATATGCTCCTTGCTTACTGGAAGGATTATAACTGTCTGGTGGATTATTATGTCATCCATCTTTTCTTGGGTTTGTCCCTCTGTGAGTTTCCGATGGTTGAGGCTCGGATGCCTCGTGAGAACAGCTATCATAGTATTCTTTTGGGGGATGCCTTGGGGCGTACTTTCAATCAGAAGCAATGGCAGGATTTGATTGATCATGTGAGTATTCATAAATTGAATTACAGAAAGGCGGAAATGGTCAGTAAGAATCCAAGGGGATATTATTGGCATATTATGAAAGAATTTGAGTAGATTTTGATTATGAAACCAAAGATACTTTTTATCATGCACATGCCGCCGCCTGTGCATGGTGCTGCTATGGTGGGGCAGTATATCCACGATAGTAAATTGATAAATCGAGAGTTTGACTGTCATTACATCAACCTGACTACTGCGAAGAACTTGCAGGACATCGGGAAGGTGGGGATGAGGAAACTCTTTGATTTCTTCAAGCTCCTAAGGAAGATACGGCATGAGGTGAAGGAGGTCAAACCTCAATTGGTGTATGTTACGCCTAATGCTTGTGGCGGTGCTTTCTATAAGGACTTTGTGGTGGTTCAGATGCTGAAGTGCTTGGGCTGTCAGGTGGTTGTGCATTATCATAACAAAGGTGTGGCTACTCGTCAAGACCGATGGCTTGATAATTTCTTGTATAAAAGATTCTTCAAGGATGTCAAGGTGATATTGCTTTCGGAATTTCTTTATGTGGACATGAAGAAATATGTAAATAGGAAGGACGTGTTTATTTGCGCCAATGGCATTCATAGTTCCTCTGACCTTGATTGTCATTCTATACCCTCATCAACTCCTCAAACTCTTATTCCTCATATTTTATTCCTTTCCAATCTTTTGGTGAGCAAGGGCGTTGTGGTCTTGCTTGATGCCTTGCGGATATTGAAAGACAAGGGATGCTCGTTTGTTTGTGACTTTGTGGGCGGTGAGACTGTGGAAATGGATGCTGCTATGTTTGAAAGCGAGCTTGCCAAACGAGGCTTAGAAGGAATGGCTATTTATCATGGCAGGAAATATGGCAAGGACAAGGAGGAGTCTTTCCGTTCGGCTGATATGTTCGTCTTCCCGACTTTCTATCATAACGAATGTTTTCCTTTAGTATTGTTGGAGGCTATGGAGCATGGCTTGCCTTGCATCTCGACGACAGAAGGGGGAATACCAGAAATTGTCGATGATGGTAAGACGGGCTATCTCGTACCTAAATATGATGCAGTGGCATTGGCTGATAAAATAGAAATGTTTATTCGTGATATCGACTTGCGCCATAAAATGGGTTTTGCAGGACGAGAAAAGTTTGAACGTGAGTTTACGTTGGAAGTTTTTGAGAAAAGAATGGTGGAGATACTATCTAGTGTTTACTGAATAATTTATAACTCTCTGATATTTAAGTTTATATAACTTTATTTCTTCGTTTATTTAACAAAAAAATCGTACCTT